>Ga0182239_1000032_pt1 | contig 55667 bp, 44 predicted proteins | sample hydfrate6_PW_210_FD_132456 | JGI IMG/M metagenome (GOLD analysis project Ga0182239, IMG submission 132456) | Subsurface microbial communities from deep shales in Texas, USA - hydraulic fracturing test 6_PW_210 | ecosystem: Environmental > Aquatic > Deep subsurface > Shale gas/oil reservoir >... | reverse complement strand
TAAAAAGTTCAAGATCAAGGCTTGCGCGATTTCGAAGAATGCAGCGTACTTATCCGTACGTGAAATTCTGAGAAATCGCGCGTAACGCAGATATTGGACTTTTTACGGTGCCATCAATATTGTCCCAGTTTTTTCGCACTTTCCTTGAAAACAGCATAAAACAGTTCATTTTCATTGATGGCCCGGGCCAGAATGCGATCGAGCTGTGAGATATCCTTTACATGAATGACCACATTGACGCTTTTTAAAAAAGCCGCCATACGGTCCATTGTCTCGTATCGTTCCGTGAGAAGGGCCACAAAGATCTGGCGCCGGGTGTCCATGGTCATTCGCTGGAGATAGATCAGCACCCCGTTGGCATCCGGACTGCTGCTGTCAAAGGTTTCATTGAGCAGAATCAGGTCAAACTGATGGTATTTCATTTTGCGCAGGGCATCACGGACGTCTTCGGGCACGGTTACATGATAATCCATGACTTCCAGAACCTTCTGCGCCTGCGAAACAATGCCCTGGTCATTTTCCAGCAGCATGGCGGTGCGGCCCTCTTCCTCAAGAAAATCAAAGGGCTTTTCACTGGCGTCATAGTCTTCGCCGGTAACGGCAAATTCATCCGCCTCGTCTGCCCCGCCTGCCTTTCCATCCTCAAACCCGGCATCCGCGGCCGGATCAACAGATGCAGCCGGGTTCACTGAAATTCTGTTTTTGCATCCCGGACAGCGCAGGGAAAAGGGTTTGTTTTCCGGGACCTTTTCATCCGGTATCTGAATTTTTTTCTGGCAGTGGGTGCAGGTAATCTCCATCTTTGCCGTCCTTGCCGCAGTTGCGGTCAATGCCTTGTGCGCAGCCGGCCAGATCCGGCGGGCATTTGCCCGGGCGCACGGTTATTTCCGGTTATATCCCATATCGATTTCGAGATTATCAATATCGGTGGTGGCCTCGCCCCGTGCGCTTTTGACCTGGTCAATGCCCCGGCCCACCACAGACCGGCGGGAAGCGTAGGACAGGGCCGTGTTTTCCGTGACCAGGCCCTTTTCAAAAAGATTGACAATATTGTTGTCAAAAGTGGTCATGCCAAAGGCGTTTCCGGCTTCCATGATCTCATAGAAAGTCTTGCCCTCGGCTTCCCCGTTTAGAATCGAATCCTTGACCCGAAGACTGGTGCGCAGGATCTCAAAAGCAGCCACCCGGCCCCCGCCCGCCTTGGGCAGCAGGCGCTGGCATACGATCCAGCGCATGGTGTCGGCCAGCCGGATCCGTACCTGATTTTCCTCTTCAGTGCTGAACATGCCAAGGATGCGGTTTACGGTCTGACCGGCATCCACGGTGTGCAAAGTGGTCAGCACCAGATGGCCGGTTTCCGCCGCTGTCAGACCGATTTCCACGGTTTCCCGGTCGCGCATTTCCCCAACCAGGATGACCTTGGGGGCCTGGCGCAGGGCCGCGCGCAGGCCATGGGCAAAGGAGTCAAAATCCCGGCCGAGTTCCCGCTGGTTAAAAGTGGCTTTTTTGTGGGAATGAACAAATTCAATCGGGTCTTCCAGGGTAATGACGTGAACGGATTTGTTCTTGTTGATGTCCTCGAGCATGGCCGCAAGGGATGTGGTTTTTCCGGTACCGGTGGCACCGGTGACAAAAACAATGCCGTTTCGCTCCTGCGCTATATCGTAAAATGACCTGGGCAGGGCAATTTCCTGGATGGTTGGCACCCGCGTTTCCAACTGGCGCAGCACCACCGAGTAGTGACCTGACTGGGAAAAAACATTGACGCGGAACCGGGCTTTGCCGGGCAGGGAATAGGACAGATCGCAGGAGCCTTCCCGGATCAGGGTCTCGGTGAGCCTCCGGTTGTTGCCGATAAGGTTTAAGGCCACCATCTCTGTTTGAAAAGGGGTGAGTTGGCGCAGCGGCGGCTTCATGTCAACGGGTACCAGTTCGCCGTAGGATTCCACCTGCAGGGGTTTTCCAACGGTGAAATTCAGATCGGAGACGCTCTGGTGCGAATCGAGCATGGTGGTCAGGATATGATCCATTTCCGGCTTTCGCATACCCTCGTTTCCTCGTGTGATTGGTTTTGTGCCGCAGATCGGCCGGGTTTTGTGTTACGCCTCTGTAAAATCGGCTGGCGGATTTTTCATCAACGGCCGGAACCGGGATTTTTCATTGGATTTGGCATAGGCGTCCTCTCCGCTGATCCACCCCTTGTTGTACAAATCCATGATGGCATCGTCTAAAATCTGCATACCATATTTTTTGCCGGTCTGCATGGACGAGGCCAGCTGATGGGTTTTGGCCTCGCGGATAAGGTTTCGCACCGCCGGTGTGGCGATCATGACCTCCAGGGCGGGGCTTCGGCCTTTGCGGTCGATTCGCTTAAACAGCACCTGGGCCAGAACCGCACGGATACCGTCTGACAGGGTCGACCGAATCTGGGGCTGCTGATGGGCCGGAAAAACTTCAACAATCCGGTCCACGGTTTTCATTGCGCTGGAGGTGTGCAGGGTGCCGAACACAAGGTGTCCGGTGGAAGCCGCCTCAATGGCCAGTGAAATGGTTTCCAGGTCCCGCATCTCCCCCACCAGGATGACGTCCGGGTCCTCACGCAATGCACCGCGCAGGGCAGCGCTGAATGTTTTGGTGTGCTGGCCCACTTCGCGCTGGTTAATGATACACCCCTTGCTTTCGTGCACAAATTCGATGGGATCCTCAACCGTGATGATATGATCCTTTCGCACCCGGTTGGCCTCATCAATAATGGCGGCCAGTGTTGTTGATTTTCCGCTGCCGGTGGGCCCGGTGACAATCACCAGCCCCCTTGGCAAAGTGGCCAGCCTGGAGACCACCGAGGGCAGACCCAGCTGCTCCACGGTCATGATGTTGGTGGGAATCTGCCGGAAAACCGCGCCCACCCCGTTTCGCTGCATGAACATATTGGCCCGGTACCTGGCCAGGCCCGGGATTTCATAACCAAAATCAATGTCCCCGGTTTCCTCAAATACCTTGATCTTGTCTTCCGGGGTGATTTCATAGACCATGGCGCGCAGGTCATCATTGCTCAAGGCCTTGTACTTCACCCGCTCGATCTCCCCCCGTATGCGCAGGGCGGGCTGCTGGCCGGCCGCAAGATGGAGGTCTGAGGCCCCCTGATCATTCATCAGCTTGAAAAACGCATCAATCTTAGCCATGCAAACTCCCGGAATCTTTTGATGAAATAAACCGGGACAGCTACATCATCCGTCCCAGTTGAAACAGGCTTTTAACCAGAAATTCCTGAAGAAAAATAATGCCCAGCAAAACAATAATGGGAGAAAAGTCGATTCCGCCAAACACCGTGGGAATGCGCCGGCGAATCTGGAACAACACCGGGTCGGTAACCTGACGGATAAACCGAACGATCGGGTTATACGGATCCGGATTGACCCATGACAGAACCGCCTGGGCGATAATAATCCACATATATACAGTCAGCACCATTTGCAGAACTGTTGCCAAACCAACGAGAAAATTACCGAAGATAAGCATTTGCCGCACACTTTATATGAATGAGGTGATCTGGTTGTTGTTTTTGCGCTTTTTTGTTGTACAGCAATATATTTAAATATATATGCACCATTCGTCAAGAGCTTTCCCAAAGTCTTCGATCATTGACAACATCGGGGATCACCCTTATAAATGCATTTACCTGCAAACTGACCCTTTTTAAAAACGAGAGGCGCATGCAACAGATGAAAAAGCAAATCGGTTTTATTGGCGCCGGCAACATGGCCGAAGCCATGATCGGCGCCGTGCTCGGTGCCGGCCTGGTGACCCCGGACAATCTTTTTATCAGCGACCCGGATGAAAACCGCAAGGCGCAGCTGCAGTCCGCCTACGGCATTCAGACGGCTTTAAGCAATAAAGATCTGGTTGCCCGATGCGACATTGTCATTTTTGCCGTCAAGCCTCAGGTCATTGATGCGGTTTTGCAGGAACTGACCGAAACCCGGGCTTTTGCCGCCTCTGCCGGCCGCCGGCTGTTTATATCCATTGCCGCCGGAATCCCGCTGGCACGCATTGAAAAGTTTATTTACGCTCAAAAAACAGATGCCGAGATCCAAAACATGCCCGTGCTGCGGGTCATGCCCAACACCCCGGCCCTGGTGGGCGCCGGCATGTCCGGTTTGTGCGCAAACCGGTCTGCCCGGGCCGCTGACATGGAAATTTCCCGGACATTGCTTTCCGCCATGGGAAAGGTCAGGGTGGTGAATGAAGAACAAATGGACGCGGTCACAGCCCTGTCCGGATCCGGGCCCGCCTATGCCTTTTATCTGCTTGAAGCCATGATTGAGGCCGGCTGCGAACTCGGACTGCAGGCCGACGCAGCCTCGGATCTGGCCGAAAGTGCCGTTTCAGGGGCGCTGTCCCTGATCCGGGCCCGGAAAGAGAATCCGGAGACACTGCGCAGCAGGGTCACTTCTCCAGGGGGCACAACCGAGGCCGCCATCCGGGTTTTAGACCGGCACCAGGTCAAGCAGGCCATTGTCTCAGCGGTAACCGCCGCTGCTCAACGCTCCCGGCAACTCAGCCAGCCCGGAAACGACTGATTCTTTGTTTTGAAAAAGCATCCGGCTTTCCAATGCCGTGCCCAACACTTACCATGGAACTGGCCCGTATTTTGATAAAATCCAGATTTTTATCTTTTGCATTACTGCTTGTTTCCGCCCTGATCGTCACCGGCCCGGCAAATGCCGCTCCGGAAGTGCTGACGGCAAAAGCCCATCACTCTTCGGTTGAAATTTCGGCCGGCGGCAAGGCTGAGGTGGCTTTGGCGGTTGAGATAGCGGACAATTGGCATATTCATTCCAACAAGCCCGGTGAAAACGATTTTGTGGCGGCCGGACTTCAGCTGGCCGATCATGGCGGGATGTTTGCCCTGGAAAACATTCTTTATCCAGAGGCTGAAAAACACGATTTTGCGTTTTCTGACACCCCGGTGAGCGTCTTTAATGAAACCTTTTATATAACAGCCACGCTTGCGGCCCGAAATTCCGTGACGCCCGGAACCTATGATGTGCCACTGGAACTTGTCTTTCAAGCCTGCTCCGAATCTGCGTGCGCGGCTCCGGCCAACGTCCGGGACGTGATAAAGGTCAAGGTCACCGGGCCGTCTGCTGGCCGGAATCCGGAACAGCCGGGACTGAACGCAGCTGTCTCCGGAAACACGAAAAAAGATCCTGCAGACAGCAGCACCGCCATGACGGGATCGGGTATTTTTGCCGACATCGCCTCTGCCGGCCTTGCCGTCAGCCTGCTACTGGTGTTTGCCGGCGGCCTGGGGCTTAATCTCACCCCTTGCGTTTATCCCATCATTCCCATAACCATCAGCTATTTTGGGGCCCAGAGCGAGGGGCGCACATTTTTCCTGTTTATCCTTGGGCTTGTTTATGTTCTGGGAATGTCCATAACCTATTCGGCGATTGGCGTCATCAGTGCCTTTTCCGGTGCGTTTTTTGGAGGCCTGCTCCAGCAGCCGGCGGTCATCGGCACAATTGCCGGGATATTTGTTTTTCTGGCCCTGGGCATGTTTGGCTGCTATGATTTCAAGCTCCCTGACCGATGGGTGGCCCGGGCATCCGGCTCGCGCACCGGTGTGTTCGGCGCCCTGCTTATGGGTCTGACCATGGGGATCATCGCCGCACCCTGTATCGGACCCTTTGTGCTTGGGCTTATGGCATACGTGGCCGCTGTCGGCGATCCGTTTTACGGATTTCTGCTGTTTTTTTTCCTTTCCCTGGGTCTGGGGTTTCCATATTTGTTTCTGGCCGTGTTTGCGGGAAAAATTCGGCAATTGCCACGTTCCGGAGTATGGATGGAGGGGGTCAGGCATATTTTCGGCCTGATTCTGCTGGCCATGGCCGTCTACTTTGCCGCCCCGCTTTTGCCGCCCATAATCCGGGCATACGCCCTTCCGGTATTTGGAATACTGGCATCCGGATATTTGCTGTTTTTCGACCGGGCCGGCAATTCGGCTGTGGTTTTCCGCCGCCTGAAAACCGGACTGGCCGTTTTGGTGCTGGCATTTGGCTTATTGGGCTTAATCCCCCCGGAAAGCGTTAAAGACCAGTGGCCGGCCTTCACAGAACCGGCGTTCCGACAGGCCCTGGCAAACGAGGGGAAAGTGATTATGGTATTTCATGCGGACTGGTGCCTGCCTTGCCGGGAAATGGATAAGCAGACTTTTTCAGATCCCCGGGTGCAGGAAGCCATGGATGACTTCCGGGTGTTTGAGGTAAATCTCACCAGTGCCGAAAACCGGCAGGCCCGGCAGACCAGCCGTAATTTCGACGTCCAGGGCGTGCCCACGGTGCTGATAATTGATGAAACCGGCCAGGAGGCCGACCGGATAACCGGATTTATCGATCCCGACGAAATGATTCAGCGCCTGTCCCGGGTTCACTGAACAAGCCGCGGACGGCTTTAACCCTAGCAAAACAAATTTATAATAAATAAGGAGAAGGCATGACACCAACGAGAACCCTTTGCATTATGGCCCTGTTTGCCGGATTTTTTGCCCTGGCGCTGATCCCTGCCGGGGCCGGGCAAACCGCCGACAGCGGCCCTGAAATCAACTGGTATTCCTATGAAGACGGCATGGAAAAAATCAGGGAAAGCGAAAAAAAAGGATATCTTCATTTTTACACAGACTGGTGCTCCTATTGCCGGTTGATGGATGAAAAAACTTTTTCTGATGCCGATGTGGCCGGCTATATCAACGCCAATTTTGTTGCCATGCGGGTCAATGCCGAACAGGAGCAGGATCTGGCCGAGTCTTACAGGGTCAAACAATTCCCGTTAAACTGGTTTATCGACAGCAACGCCGAACCCATCGGCAGCCAGCCCGGATACATCCCGCCGGAACAGATGGTTCACATGCTTAAGTACGTACAGACAGATGATTATGAAACAATGAATTTCGGCGAATACATGGAAAAGCAGGACAACTAGTGCCCGAATGAAAACCAGGGTTTTTATGAACAACAAGGCTCGCAGCGATCCTGCCCGAACTGCTCCGGGCATGGATCTGGACGCCCGGGCAATGGCGCAGCGTGTTGAAAATTCGCCGGCCCGGCCAAGGCCCGGGGAATCGGCCTTTGCTGCTGCCAGTGTCATGCTGCTTTTATATGAAAAAAACCGTCAACCTTTCATGCTTGCGGTTTTGAAAACCGGTAAGTGAACTGTTGCGTCCGGGTTGGCGCGCTTTGCCGGCGGCGCCCCCCTGCCAGGCGCGAAAGCTCATAAATACGCACACCAGCCCGGCCGCAGCGCTGAGCAGGGCCGGCACCCAGACATAAGAATGAAAATCCGGCTGGCTGCGGGCGACCGCAATGCCCAAACCACCCATCAGTGTGAGAAAAAGAAAGATTGTGGCCGCTGCAAGGCAAAACAGGCGGCTGCGGTACCAGGGCACCGGGTTTTTCCGAAACAGAGGATTTTGATTGGATTGCATATGATTTCGTTTACCTCATCTGACCTGCCGGATCAAGCCATGATTGCCCCGGTCATCCGGTTTGCTGCAATTTTCCTGCTGGCAATAGCCCTTGGTGGCTGCATGCAAACAGCCGGTGGCCCTGTGCGCCCGTCGCCGAAATCCGAATACCGACCCGGCACCATCATTTCCGCAGAAACCGGAAAACCGGTTTCCTTTGAAGCCATGATCCGGGACATTGAAACCGCCCGTGTCATCTATGTGGGTGAGACGCATACGCGCAAAGCCGACCACCAGGCCCAGCTCAAAATTTTAAAAGCCCTTGATCAGCAGATTTCAGACTTGGTCGTGGGCATGGAGATGTTTTCCCGACCCTATCAGCCCGTCCTTGATGCCTGGAGCAGCGGAGAGTTGTCTGAGGCCGCCTTTATAGAAGACACACATTGGTATGCCAACTGGAAATTCGACTATGATTTGTACAAGGCCCTGTTGGATTATATCCGGGAGCAGCGGATTGCGCTTTACGCCCTAAACATTGAATTCCACATCCCTTCCCGGGTTGCCGCCGGCGGCATTGACTCTCTGCTGGCCCATGACCGCGCCCGCCTGCCGGAATCCATTCTTCTGGATGATCCCGATCACCGGCAATACGTTCAGGATATTTTTGACAAACACGGCCGTGCCGCAACCCGGTATTCTTTTGAAAATTTCTACCAGGCCCAGTGTGTCTGGGAGGATGTGATGGCTGAATCCGTCAGCCGGCACTTAAAAGACCTGACCATGCTTGTTTTTGCCGGAAACGGCCATATTACGCACAAGTTCGGCATCCCGGACCGCGCCTTTGAACGCACCCGAGCGCCTTTTAAAACCGTCATGCCGACTTCCGGCTATGACACCGAAGATCTTCGGGCTGCCGATTATATCTGGATCACTGCTGATAAGCCCGAAACCCCTCATTGATTCGCGTATCTTCTGTTATCCGGCCAAGATACAATATATAGATTTTTTATTTGACACATAACAATATATTGTTATATATTATTGCAAATCACCAACATGGTGGCATCAACGCTCACTCATGTATCCGAAGCATTCATAAAGGGGGATCACCTATGTTCACACACATTAAGAAGCGCAACGGCAGAGTTGCTTCTTTTGATGCATCCAAAATCACCGCAGCCATTGCCAAGGCCGGCAGTGCCACCGACGAATTCGACGAGTCAATGGCAAAGAAGCTAATGCTTCGCGTGCTGACCCTTGCCCATGAAATGCAGCTGCCGTCCCCGCCGGAGGTTGAGGAAATTCAGGATATCGTTGAACGGGTCCTGATTGAATCGCCTTTTCACAAATCCGCCAAGGCCTACATCTTATACCGGGAGCAGCACGCCCAGATCCGCAATATCACTACCCGGGCAAATGTGGAACTCGTTGAGAACTACGTCCAAAAAATGGACTGGAAGATCAAGGAAAACAGCAACATGAGCTTCTCCCTCCAGGGGCTCAACAACTATATTTCCTCTGATGTCACCGCCGAATACTGGCTGAACCGGATTTATCCTCACGAGGTTCGCAATGCCCACAAAAACGGGGATCTCCACATTCACGACCTGAGCCTGCTGTCGGTCTACTGCGTTGGATGGGACCTGCAGGATCTTTTACAGGTTGGCTTCATGGGCGTTCCGGGCAAAGTGGAAAGCGCTCCTCCCAAGCACCTGCGCTCGGCTTTGGGTCAGGTGGTCAATTTTTTCTACACCCTTCAGGGAGAAGCTGCCGGCGCCCAGGCCGTATCCAATTTCGACACCCTGCTGGCCCCGTTTATCCGATATGATGACCTGTCGTTTAAAGAGGTCAAGCAGGCGCTTCAGGAATTTGTCTTTAACATCAACATTCCCACCCGGGTGGGATTTCAAACCCCGTTTACCAACATCACCATGGACTTAAACGTGCCCAAAATGCTTAAAGACACTCCCGTGATCCTCGGCGGACAAATGCAGCCGGAAACCTACGGGCAGTTCCAGGAGGAAATGGACACGTTTAACCGCGCCTTTGCCGAAGTCATGATGGAAGGAGATGCCAAGGGCCGCGTGTTTACCTTTCCCATTCCCACTTATAACATCACCGCGGATTTTGACTGGGACAACCCCAATCTGGATAATATCTGGAAAATGACCGGCAAATACGGGATCCCCTATTTCTCCAACTTTGTCAACTCGGATATGTCGCCGGAAGACGCCAGATCCATGTGCTGCCGGCTGCGCCTGGACAACCGTGAACTGAAAAAACGCGGCGGCGGGCTTTTCGGGGCAAACCCTTTGACCGGATCTATCGGCGTGGTCACGGTCAATCTGCCCAGAATCGGCTACCTTGCCCAGGACCGGGAGGATTTCCTTTCCCGGCTTTATCAGCAGATGCAGATTGCCGCCCAGAGCCTGACCATCAAACGCAAGGTTCTGGAAAAATTCACCGAGCAGAGCCTGTATCCTTATTCAAAATTTTATCTGCGTGCCATCAAGGATCAGACCGGTTCTTACTGGACCAACCATTTCTCCACCATTGGATTAATCGGCATGAACGAGGCCTGCATCAACCTGCTTGGAACCGATATCGGCACTGATGAAGGCCGGCAGTTTGCCGTGGATGTTCTGGATTACATGCGCGGCACCATTGAACAGCTCCAGGAGGAAACCGGGGAATTTTACAACCTTGAGGCAACCCCCGGAGAGGGTACCGCCTACAGGCTGGCCATGCTGGACAAAAAAGCTTTTTCCGACGTGATTTGCGCAAATGAAACCCAATTTGTCCAGGGAGCGGATCCGTTTTACACAAACTCCAGCCAGCTGCCGGTCAATTATACAGATGACGTATTTAAAGCACTGGAGCTCCAGGATGACCTGCAGACCCGGTACACCGGCGGCACTGTGTTTCACATTTTCCTCGGCGAGCAGATGATCCAGTTTGAATCCGCTAAGAATTTGGTCCGCAAGGTCACGGAAAACTTTCGCATGCCCTATTTTACCATTTCCCCCACTTTCAGCGTGTGCCCGAGCCATGGCTACATCAGCGGCTATCACGAAAAATGTCCCAAATGCGATCAACCGGCAGAGGTCTACTCCCGGGTAGTCGGATACCTTCGGCCGGTGCACCAGTGGAACAACGGCAAACAATGCGAGTTCAACATGCGGCAGACCTTTCAGGTGGCTTCCTGAAAAAAGTTGGATCAACTTTTAAAAAAACCTTAACCGAGCCCTACAGCGGATGAACCGGCAATGCATATAGGCGGCCTTCTCAAGTACTCTTTAATCGATTATCCGCCGCACATCAGCTGCGTGATTTTTACGGCCGGGTGCAACTTCCGGTGCCCGTACTGCCACAACCCGGAACTGGCAGTCACCGGCCCGGACACCCGGCACCTTTCCCGTAACCATGTCATGGACTTTCTGGCCACCCGGCAGAAATATCTTGACGGAGCGGTCATTTCCGGCGGGGAGCCCACTCTTCACCCGGAATTGCCCGGATTTTGCGCTGATCTCAAGTCCATGGGATTTCTTGTGAAACTCGACACCAACGGGAGCCGGCCGGAAGTAATTCAGGAGCTTGTGAAAAACAACCTTGTGGATTATCTGGCCATGGATATCAAAACCGCCCCTGAACTCTATAACCAATATATTGCAGTTCAGGCTGACGCTGCTGCGCTTCGCAGATCTGTTCAAATTATCATTGAATCCGGGCTTGCCCACGAATTCCGGACGACCTGCATCCACCCCCTGATTACCCGGAAAACTGTAAAATCCATTGCAAAATTGGTTGCAGGAGCCGACCTCCACGCTTTTCAACATGTTCAGAACAAAAATGTCCTGGACCCGGGTTTTTTTGACGACCAGGGACGTGTCTCTTCAGATGCTGACATGGAGGCGTTCCAAACTCTCATGGCCGGTTCTGTCAAAAAGGTTATCATTCGATAGATTGTTTTTTCTCCTGCTCTTTCAGGTTCCTGCAAACGACTGTCCTGATCGTCCTGATCTGATCACCCTAAAACCCGTTATTGTTCCACGTGAAACAACAAGGTATCTCCATGCAGGTGCCGATTTTTTTGTCCGTGCTCCAATCACAGCCTGACCCGGCTGCTTACGCAATCCAAACACCTGTCTCCAAAAAAGTGATTTGCTGTTTTGCGGCTGATCGGAAGGAGACCGCACTGGCAAAGGCAGCCATTGCCCTATCAATAAACTTGACAAAAGGGGAACTTTAAATGAGAATGGCTGCCTTTTGAAGCAAAGGCAGCCATTAAAAACACAGGAGGGATCAAATTGACTGTTACGGGACTGATCAAAGCTGCGGCCATGCTGCTTGCTGCCGGAATTCTGGGCAGCTGGTTTTTATCCGAAGTAAAACAGGCCAAGATTGAAAAAAAACCCTGGTATACACCCTATCTTTCCGTTCCCGGACTGCTGATTCTTCTTGCCTTAAGCCTTCCGGTGATCGCATGGCTTGTTCAGAAATAACCCATATCCCCGGCGGCCAAAAACCTTACGGGGTATCCGGGTTGTCTTTCTGCTTTTCAAACCCTTCCCTGTCCAGCAGCTGCCGGTACCAGCATGCAAAGTCAAACATGCCCAGATAGCGTTCGTCCTCGTTGATAATTCCGAGACATAGCTCCATGGCCCCTTTTCGGTAATCATGGCCGTGGTCGGAAATGTCCCATGTCTGAAAAAACTCCCGGATCAGATCGTTCATGGTGCGGCGGCTGCGATCCATGCGCATGTCCAGGGGATCTTTGGGCCCTGCAAACGGGTCCCACCGTTCATAGCCCTTTTTCATGATATGTTTCTGGCGCCTTGGTGCCATACTGTCAAATATGGCCTTTTTCAGGCTGTCTTTTTCCTTTTCACTGAGTTCCATAACATTCCCCGTCCAATCGAATTTATTCTTCCTGTTCCGAATCGGCTTCTGCAGAAGCAATCCCCAGGTATTCGTCATTATAGTCTGTAATCAATGCCATGGAAACCGGCACCAGCACATCAGCCATTTTCACATGCCGGGAACCCATTTCCTTTACCATTTCCGCGGAAATGCGCATCAACTGATCGTGGATGGCATCCATGTTAATGGTGGTATATTGCTGACCCGCCTGAAATCCGGTCTTTCCGCAGGTACGGCCCCGGCCGCCAATGGACAAAGGCGCTCCGTAAATCCGGCATGCAATGGGCCGATACGGATACAGATCACAACGATCCGATTCATTGAGCAAAGGGCAGCGGATCCGCTCCTTTGCCATTTCCTCAACAATACGGGTCTCATCTTCGCCCTTCTGCGTTTGCCGATAGGCATCCCTTTTGCGCTTATAAATTTTCCGGTCTGCCTGATTGGCTTTTTCAAGAAGCTTGCTGCGTTCCTCGCCGGAAAAATTGGCGTTAAATTGATGATTCAGGTACATGGCCTCTATAAGGGTCAAATCAAAAAGCGCAAAACAACAGTCCGTGCATCCGGGCTCGCAAACAACCTCGCTCGGATATGCCTGCTTAATCCGCAAAAAAGCTTCATCCGCCTTTTGGGCCAGGGCTTCATAGGTTTTAAAAAATTCACCTGCGTCAAACTTCATTGCTATATCCTCCTTAAAAGCTTTTTACCGCGTTCGATGTTTGTCAGGAAGAAACCCCTGTGTGATGGATCTGTTTTTCAGTGCGGACAGTTTAGCGATTTGCAGCATTTTTCTCTAAAAAAGCCAATGTCACTTACGAACAGATCCGGGTCCTGAGCTTCCTTTTAAAACACCGTCAAACATCTATAAAAAACAAAAGCCAGGGTGCAAAATAGATTCAATTGTTTCACGTGAAACAATTGATTTCTACTTGCCCACACAATAACGACTAAAAATCTCATCAAGCACATCCGTCCCAATATGCCTGCCGGAAATTTCATCTATGGCTGAAAGCCCTTCATGCAAATCAATTGAAATCAGCTCAGGCAATCTCCGGTTTTCCAGACCGGAAATCACTTTGGAGACCGCTTCTGCTGCCTGGTCCAGCAGGCATTTCTGACGCCAGTTCGGAATAAATCCAGACCGAACCACGGCCACGGATGACAGGACCATATCGGCAATACGCTGTTTTAAAGCGTCAATGCCGGTGCCTTGTAAGGCAGATACCTCCACGCAGGAAGCCTCCTGCATGGCCGGCGGCAGCCTTAAAACCTTTTCATGATCCGCCAGATCGGATTTGTTTATCACAAGCACAACCGGGATGTCCGCCAGTTGCTCGTAAATGACAACATCTTCATCCGCTATGGGCCGGCTGGAATCCAGAACATACAAAACAATATCAGCAGACGCCATGCATTCCCGGGTTTTTTCAATCCCCAGCCGCTCTATGGGGTCCGGGTCCTTCCGAAGTCCGGCTGTATCCGTCACCAGCACAGAAACGCCCCGGGTTGTCAAAGAAGCTTCAATGCAGTCCCTGGTGGTGCCGGCGATTTCAGTTACAATGGCGCGCTGCTGGTTAAGCAGGCAATTCATCAAGCTGGACTTGCCGACATTGGGGCGGCCGATGATTACGGCCTGAACCCCCTGGCGCAAAAACCGCCCGCTTTCATAGGCATCCCGCAGCTGATTGATTTGTTGAAGAACTTCTCTTGAAAAACCCAGGCTTTGCCCGGAATCATCGATTTCATCACCAGCGGCTTCAGGAAAGTCAATGGCCGCCTCCAGGGACCCAAGCACGGAAACCAAAGATTGGCGAATGGAGGAAACGACATCTGAAAGCTGCCCTGTCATCTGACTGACAGCCATGTCAAGGGCGGCATCGGAACGGGCGGTAATCAAATCGGCAACAGCCTCGGCCTGGGTCAGATCCATGCGGCCGTTGATAAAGGCCCGGCGAGTAAACTCCCCGGGCTGCGCAGGGCGTATTCCCTGAGAAATCAAAAGGTTCAAAATTTTTTCAAGTACCTGGCTCCCGCCATGCGCCTGAATTTCCGCCACATCCTCACGGGTATATGAATGCGGCGCACGCATAACAGCCAGGATCACCTCATCCAGGAGGCTCCCGGAGTTCGGATCAAGGATATGGCCCAGATACATCCGCCAGCTCTGAAACCCCTCTCCGGCATCTGTATCGCGGCCGGAGGAGCTTTGACCATAAGAAGCGCGCCTGAACACAGCGGTCACTGCAGCGATTGCCTCCGGGCCGGAAACCCTGATGATGCCGATACCGCCATTGCCTTCAGGGGTGGCCACTGCAGCGATAGTTGAGCTGTCCATCTGCTGATCCTTTTTGCACGGAAATCTGTGTTCCGGCAAAACCTTATTCAGTCCGGGGCCGGGATTTTTTGGCCTGGTTTTTTTTCCTGGGCATAATCAGCAGCTTTCGCAAATCGCCGTTGCCAACGCTCTGTGTACGAACCTCGCGATTGTCGCGCAGGCTTAAATGCACCACACGGCGGTCCTGAGCGCTAATACGGTTAATGACCATGGGCTTTCCGCTATCCATGGCTTTTTGTGCCAGCCTGGCCGCCAGGGTGGTGAGTTCGGCACGACGCTTTTCCAGATAGCCTTCCACGTCAATCTCAATAGGGACACTAGGACCGAATTGCTTGTATACGCCTTTTTCCACAAGATAGTAAATGGCATCCAGCGTCTGGCCGCGCTTTCCGATCAGACGGGCGGAATCACCGCCCTTGATGTCAAACCGGATCAGCTCGGCATCAACCTTTAAATCCAGTTCCGAATCCGGAGAAACCAATACAATGATCTGATCAAGAAACCCCCGCACCCAATCCGCCACAACGCCGGGGTCCGCCCTGGGATCTTCCCTGGCGGGCGGGTTTGGAGCTTTCTCTTGTGGTTGCTCCGGTTCAGTGACGGTTTCTTCTGTTTGAGCACCGACTTCGCGGCTGGTATCCGTGGAAGGGCCGAAAGCTTCGTCCACAAGAGCGGAAACCGAATCATCATCCTGATTTTTATCTTCCCGGGAAGCAGGGGTCCTGTCAGGCTCGGAAAGATCCGGCCCGGAAGCCACCTCAGGAACGGAAACCCGGATCACCGCCTTTTTGGCTCCAACAAGTCCGAAGATCCCGCTGGAGCCGTAGGAAATAATATCGTATTTCAATTCATCCCGGTTGCGGTTGAGTTCGGTGCAGGCTTTTTCAACGGCTTTATCCACGCTTTTTTCTTCAAAATCCTGGTATGCAGTCATTAAACCAACGCCTCCGATTAAACGGTTTTCCGTGTAACGTAATACTGCTGGGCAATTGACAGTACGTTATTGGTCAACCAGTATAGCACCAGCCCGGACGGAAAATTGACGAAAATCACTGTAAAGACCAACGGCAGCATCATCATGATCCTGGCCTGGGACGGATCTCCGGGAGGCGGCGACAACTTCTGCTGCAGAAACATGGTGGCACCCATGATGATGGTCAGCACCGGAATACCGTATGGAGGCGCCATCAGGGGGATGGAAATGTCAAACCGAAAGAGCCGGTCCGGGGATGAAAGATCGTTTATCCAGAGAAAAAAGGGTGCATGCCGCAGTTCAATGGCTTCGTAAAGCATGCGGTAAAAGGCGATAAAAACGGGAATCTGTACAACCATGGGCAGACATCCGCTCATGGGGTTGACTTTATAGGTTTTATAAAGCCGCATCACCTCTTCGTTCATTTTCTTCTTGTCATCCTTGTATTTCTTCCGGATGTCGGCCATTAGCGGCTGTAATTTTTTCATCTCCGCCATGGACCGGTAGCTCTTGTTGCCAAGGGGCCAGAAAATGATTTTGAAAAGCATGGTCAGCAGAATAATGGCCACCCCGTAATTGGCCACCCCGAATTCATGGATCTTATTCATCAGGTACAGACACGGTTTGGCGATAATGTCAAAAAACCCGAAATTAATGGCTTTGTCCAGTTCATAGCCAAAGGCCTTTAATTCCGACATGCGTTTGGGACCCATGAACAGATGGTACGCATAGGATTGCCCGGCACCGGCCTCAAGACGCTGCATGGGCTCGACATACCCCACCCGCAGAACCTCCCGGTCAGTATCCTCGTTCATACGGATACGTTTTTCCCGGGGATTTTCCGGAACCAGTGCGGTCATGAAATACCTGTCCTCAATGCCGGCCCACCGGATTTTACCGGAAAAAGATTGCTCTTCATCGAGGTTTTTGGGTTTGACCTCCTCGAGGCTGCCGTCAACATAGGCAAATGGGCCTTCAAATACAAAAGTGCCGCCGTCCGGCCGCGGATTGGTCATCTCAAGCATCATCTCAGGTGCCAGGGGCGCGCTGCTCTCGTTGACCAGATTGACATTTAGGCCGATCTTGTAGCTGTCCGGGTAAAACACGTACTGCTTTTCGATAACCAGGCCCCGGGAGGACTTCCAGTAAAAGGAAAGGGTTTCCGGCTGGTCTGTTACGCGAAGGCGATCTCTGTCAGCATCGGTTGTAAAAACAGCCTGTTCCGGAGCCTCCACGTCAGAACCGGCAAACCGGATCAGTGCGGTGCCCACGGAATTGGATTCCGGCACCAACTGCTTGCGGGGAGAGTCCTCGTCCATACTCTCCCGGTACTGGTTTAAAACAAAGTGGCGAATTGCAGCGCCTTTTTCTGAAATCTCGGCGCGGTACAGATTGTTTTCAACCACAATGGCGCCGAAACTCTGGGACGGCAGTTCTGCCGGGGTTGGGTCGGGTTTTCCGGTTTGCCTGGAATCCGGCCCGGTTTCCGATCCCCTGTCATCGGAAACGCTTTCTGAGCTCCGGCTTTGTCCGGACTGCTCCGGCGGCTGGACGGGCTGGCCGGGCACAAACAACAGTTCCCAAAGCACAAAGACCATAATGGTCAGAAAAATGGCCAGCAATAAACGCATATGTTCCATATCGTCTCCTGAAATAGCACGCGATGGCTGAAAAAATGGCTGACCCATCCCCGGTAAAAGGGATTACGGGTCTATTGAAGATGGCGGCAATGTGTCCAGCAGGACTTACAAGGCGGCAAGAAAGGGCTGGAAGGTGACCTTTGGCAGCCCCGGGTTACCGTGGAAACGCACTTAATCTGATCGCTGCCCGCCGGTGCAGATTGGCGCAACTGTCTGGTCTTCTGCTTCCAAAACCGGGTCAATGCCGCCGGGATGAAATGGGTGGCATTTTGCCAGCCGCTTTACCGCCAGCCATCCCCCGCGAATCGCTCCAAACCGGCGGATGGATTCATAGGCATACTCGGAACAGGTTGGATAAAACCGGCAGCATGAACCGATGACCGGCGAAAGCAGGCACTGATACAGCCTGATGGAAAACAGCAAAAAATATTTAATGGCAGTTCCCCCTGATTTTGCAAAACAGCTTTTCCAGCGATGCAAACATCTCTTTTGACGAAGCGCCGGCAGCTGATTTTCTGGCAATCACATTGATATCAAAGTTGCCCCCGAGACGGTGGCGATTGGTCCGGAAATATTGCCGGACAATTCTCTTGATGCGATTGCGCACGACAGCATTGCCGATTTTCCGGGTCACAGTAATGCCAAGTCTCGGCCGGTCAAGGAGATTTTCACTAAATGCCACCACAAAGACACGATCCGCAACACTGTCCGCTTTCCTGGAAAGATAGACAAACTGGCCCCGCTTGAGCAGTTTGTCGGTTTTCTGCAAGCCATTGCCCCGGATTTGCATCAAACGGCCAGGCGCTTACGTCCCCTGGCCCGCCGTCTTTTGATCACGCATCGGCCCTGCTTGGTCGCCATCCGCTTTAAAAATCCGTGTTTTCTTGCTCTTTTTATTTTGCTTGGCTGATATGTTCGTTTCATTATTTTACCCTTTTTTGCAAATCTTTTGTGTTTATCACGCCACTGTCGCCTGAAATCCAAAAATATGGATCAAAAGGTTGTTAGCGCAATACACCCATTTTTGTCAAGATTCAAATCAATTCAATCCGTCTTCCAGGACTTCGGTAATATCGTACTGTTCCAGATGATAATCCCGCTGGGGATAAATGCAGATCTGCCGGTTGACCTGTTCCTCGAGATCGGAAATCAGGCTGCTTTCCTGGCCGAGCAGCAAATCGGCAATCACGGGATGGACCTTGATCTGGATCGTTGAAGGCCGGGTTTCAGCGCCCTGGCGGCGGACATCCCGAAACACATTATAGCAGATGCTTCGGCGGGACAAGAGCATGCCCTCGCCCTCACAATAAAAACAGGGCTCGCACATCATCCGCGGCAGAGACTTGACAACGCGTTTGCGCGTCATCTGGATCAGCCCCATATCCGACATGGGCAGTACATTGGTCTTGGCCTTGTCCCGTGCCAGTGCCTCTTTTAAGGTATTGTAAACCTTTTCCTGGTCGGCCTTGCTCTCCATGTCAATAAAATCAAGAATAATGATGCCCCCCAGATTGCGCAGCCGGATCTGGTAGGCGATCTCCTTGACCGCCTCAAGATTGGTCTTGAGAATGGTTTCGGCAAAATTGCGTTTGCCTACATACCGGCCGGTATTGACGTCAATGGCCACCAGGGCTTCGGTGATCTCGATGACAATATAGCCGCCGCACTTGAGCCACACCTTTTTCTTAAGGGCCCGCTGAACGTCGACTTCCAGATTATACGCATCAAATATGGGCTCTTCGCCGGTATACAGGGACACGGAGTTTTTCAGCCGGGGCATGAACTTTCCGATAAACTGCTTTACTGTTTTGTACACCGCAGGCGCGTCAATAATAACCCGGTCGGCCTCATGGGCCAGCAAATCCCGCACGCAGCGCAAGGTGACAGTGAGTTCCTGATGCAGCATGGACGGTGCTGAGACCTCATGATAACGCTGTTGAATATCATTCCAGAGATTGTTTAAAAACTCCATGTCCTGGGCAAGAACATCTGCGCTAACGCCTTCTGCAGCGGTGCGGACGATATAGCCGTATGAATGGGTCCGCATGGATTCCACAAGCTCTCGCAGGCGGGTGCGCTCGGTCTCGTCGGCAATCCGGCGGGAAATGCCGAGATGATCCACCGTGGGCATCAGCACCAGAAACCGGCCGGGAAGGGATATATAGGTTGTCAGGCGGGCGCCCTTGCTGCCGATGGGCGAACGGGCCACCTGCACCAAAAGCTCCTGGCCGTCTTTGAGTATCTGCTCGATGGGCGGCCGTCCCTCCGGGGCGGTGCCAATGCCCCGCCCTGAAATGGGACCGCTTTCCTCCTCGGCCTGGCTTTCGTCTTCCTCGCCGTATTCATTCTCATTTTTGATGTACATTCCCTCGGGCGGCGGGGTGCGGCCATTTAACACTTCATCCACGTAAATAAAGGCGGCCTGCTTTAAGCCGGCTTCCACAAAAGCCGCCTGCATGCCCGGAAGCACCCGCTGGACCCGCCCCTTGTAGATATTGCCGGAAATGTTGGCCTCGTCCTGGCGCTCCACGTAGATCTCCACAAGCGCGTTGTTTTCCATGAGCGCCACCCGGATTTCCGGGCCCAGGGCATTGATGATCAGTTCCTTGTCCATAAAAACCTCTTTAAATATTGCCCGGTTCTGTAAAATCCCCGGTGCACCCGGCATGTTCAGCCAGTTTCAAAATGCGGGCCTGATGCATAACCGCATCAGGCAGGGAAAAAATTGACGCAACCACCGGCCCCGGCCGAAGAGTTAGCCCGGAAGGTTGAACCATGCGAAGCTGAAGTCGATCCGGCCGGAGCCGGAAGCACTCTGTGACCACGGCCTTGAGATCCACCTGTTGATCCCCCTTTTTCCGGGTGGAAAACACCACCCTGAAAGCAGGCGCTGCCATAAAGGCTTCAAAAGCCTGGTGGTCAAATCGGCTGCCCGGGGGCAGGGTAACCTGATAGACCGCAGGGCCGGGCCTGTTGGGTACCTCCCGGGTTTTCGCCGGGCTGCAGCCCACAGCCAGCAGACCCTCGGGCAAATGCCGATTGATCGATTCCGGAATCCGCTCCAACGGAAAATTCGTGGCAATGGTCATAAAAAAGCTCTCCTCCTCACTTTCCATGCCCACCGGCAGGGCGTCGCCAAAAGCCACCTTGGGCTTTGGATGAAACCCGGCTGAATACGCCGGCTCCACCCCGGCCCGGCGCAGAGCTCTGAGAAAAATGCTCACCAGCTCCAATTGACCATAATACCGGGCCGGTCCAAGTTTGCTGTAAACCACCCTGACGCGGTGAAAAGGCCCTTGCGCATCAGCCAGGGGCGGGCCCGGGGCATCCGGCGCTGAAACATCATTTTTTTTCTCAACAGCCTCAATGGGCCGGCATGTTTTAAAATCACACACACCGCAGCCCTGGCAATCCCCGGATCGGCAGTCCGGGGTAGGGACAGCCTCAAGGGCATTTTGATACTCGGCTGCAAGAAAATCCCGGGAAACCCCGGTATCAATATGATCCCAGGGCAGGGGGGCATCCAGGGCCACGGCCTGCAGGTAATCTTCCGGATCCACGCCCTGTGCAATAAAGGCTTCATCCCAGGCCGCCTTGTCAAAGGAATCGGTCCAACCGTCAAACCGGCATCCTCTTTGGTAAGCGGCAGCCAGCACCGGGGCCAGGCGCCGGTCGCCCCGGGCAAAAACGCCTTCCAAACGGCTGGTTTCCGGATCCTGCCATTTAAACTCCACCCCGCGCCCTTTTACCCGCCGGCGCAGATACTGCATCCGCTCCCGGGCCGTGGCCGCATCGAGCTGGCCGGCCCATTGAAACGGGACATGGGGCTTGGGGATAAAGGTGGCCACGCTCACGTTGATATTGCCCCCCCGCCGGCCTTTGGGCCGCAGCTTGTGCAGGCGGCGCACCAGTTCGGCAATGGCCTCGATATCCGCCTCGGATTCCGTGGGCAGGCCAATCATGAAATAAAGCTTGACCAACTGCCATCCCAGATCAAAAGCTGTGGATACGGTCTCAATGATTTCATCTTCGCTGATGTTTTTGTTGATCACCGAGCGCAGCCGGGGGCTGCCGGCCTCAGGGGCAATGGTAAATCCGGTTTTGCGGACACTTCGAATCAGCTCCATCATCTCCGGATTCAGGGTTCCGGCGCGAAACGAAGGTATGGAAATGGCCAGGTGCCGCCGCCGGTATTGCGCCGCCAGATGTTTCATCAGCGGGGTCAGGCAGGAATAATCGCCCGTGCTCAAAGACAGCAGGGAAAGGTCCTCATACCCGGTTGAACCAAGGCTTTTTTCCACAAGCCGGGCCAGGGTGTCAAGGGACCGCTCCCGCACCGGGCGGTAGATCATCCCGGCCTGGCAGAACCGGCACCCCCGGGTGCAGCCCCGTGCAATTTCCAGCCTGAGCCGGTCATGGACCGGTCTTCCAAACGGAATCACAGGAGTTTCCGGAAAGCCCGCCAAGTCCAGATCCGGGGTCACGGCCCGGCGAACCTTGTCATATCCGGGCAAAAAAGGCCGGGTTTGCTGGCGGCCGCAGGCATCAACCGCTGCGGCAAAAAAGGCCGGCACATAAACGCCTTCAATGGCAGCCCAGGCCTTGAGCAATTCGGTTTTATTCCCGGACCCGGAATCTTTCCAGTCGGCCCAGGCATCGAGCATGTCCGGAAGCACGGCCTCACCGTCGCCCACCACCATGGCATCAAAAAACAGGGCCACGGGCTCGGGGTTTACCGTGCAGGGCCCCCCGGCAATCACAAAAGGATAATTGCTGCCGCGCTGGTCGGCATAAAACGGAATACCGGCCAATTCCAGCATCATTAGCACATTGGTGTAATTGAGCTCATAGAGAAGACTAAACCCGATAATGTCAAATTCGCCCAGGGGCCGTCGGGTTTCCAGGGAAAACAAAGGGATTTGCCGGGATTTGAGCAGTTCCGCCATGTCCATGCCCGGTGCAAATACGCGTTCAGCACATGCTTCGGGCCGGGCATTGATCAGATCATAGAGAATCTGCATGCCGAAATGCGACATGCCGATCTCGTAAGTGTCCGGAAACGCCAAGGCCATGCTGAGCCTGACGTCCGCGCCGGTCTTGGCAATTGAGTTGATTTCCCCGCCCATGTACCGGCTGGGTTTTTCCACCAGGGACAAAAGCGAATCAATTTTCAGGTCAGTCATGGTTGTCATCTATTTCATGCTGGCCTGAACGAATTCCAAGGTCTGACGAACCTCATCGCGGAAAAAATTCTTCAGCTCCGCCTGCCAATTTTCCTCTGCCAGTTTTCTGCGGATCCGCTGCACCGTATCCGCGCGCAGCATCTGCTTCATCCGCATAAAAGGGCGGCCCGGGTTGTCTATCCACAGGGAGACCACCTGTTTGGCCCGATCCATGAGCATGTCTTCGGCAGTCAGTTCATCCACCAGCCCCTTTTCCCTGGCGCCAAACACATCGACCATATCGCTGAAAAACATCACATCCCGGAACCGGTGGTTGCTGTCAAACCCGAACCGCATGACCTCGTGCTGGGCCACGCTCAGGGGCAGACCGATTTTGTTTTCAGACATGCCCACTTTAATCTTGGGATGCTCTTTGATAATCCGGTAATCTGCGGCCATGGCCAAAATCAGCCCGCCGGCCGCGGTATGGCCGTTTAAGGCCGCCACAACGGGTTTTCTGCAGGCAAACAGAGAAGTGAGCACCTGCTCTTCAAACTCAAAAAACTCCACAGCTTCCCGGAGTTCGGAGAAACCCAGAAACATGGGCAGATCAAATCTGCTGGAAAAAAACCGGCCCTCGCCGGTAAGCACAATACCCTTGGGCGACGGGTTTTCATCTGCCTCGGCAACGATTTCTCCCAGGCGCTGGAGCATATCCCGGTTTAAAGAATTGGTTTTGCCGTGGTTTAAAGTGACAATCCGGATGTCGTCCTCAGTGGTTTCCTGGAGCAATTGTTCAGTCATGGGCATATTCCTTTATATTTTCTATATGGATTCTGAAATTTTATACAGTCAAATGTTGATGAGCCTGTAAAAAGTCTTTTTTACAGGCAGTGTTAAGTTTTAAGTGATTAAGTGTTAAGTAAAATCAATAATTTATTTGTTCATTGATTAGCGGTTATATCCGATTTGGGCCTTTTTACGATTCCATCAAAGGTTGAAGCCCTGGTAAAAACGCCAAAATCAAGACTTCTGATCAAGGCTTTTTACAAGGCTGCCACAGAAAAACCTTCCCAAGGAAGCCCGGCCTTGGGCTTCCTTCCTGCAACAATAGCGGACGCGGTAAAAAGCTTTTTACGACTTTGCCAAAGCGACTGTTTGTTCATAAAAGCAATCGCTTTTGCAACCGGCCAAATCCCGGCAAATAAAGTACAATACAAGGCTTGTGTCAAGAATGAAAACCCGGCTTCAGCAGGCCTGAAAACAGCAGGGGACCGGAGCGGCCCGGGCGATATTGACACAAGCGGGTTTTCTATTATATACGAGCAGAAATTTTTATCAATCATGGAAAATGTAAAAGCATGAAAACGGGTGATCCCAGCCCGGCAATTGACAACAATGCCGTAAAAATTTATCAAAAAGGATCGCTGACAATGATTCGTATCAACCCCCATTACAAAAAACTCCAGGCCTCTTACCTGTTTTCCGATATTGCCGCCCGGATTGCCGATTTCAGTGAAAAAAACCCGGATACCGAAATCATCCGCCTGGGCATCGGAGACGCCACCAGGGCGCTGCCAGCGGCCTGCATTGCGGCCATGCACGAAGCGGTTGACGAAATGGGACAAGACGCCTCCTTTCGCGGCTACGGACCCGAGCAGGGATACGCATTTCTGCGGGAAAAAATCGCAGAACACGACTTTGCCGCCAGGGGCGCACAGATTTCAGCAGACGAGATCTTTGTCAGTGACGGGGCCAAGTGCGATACCGGCAATTTCCAGGAAATCCTGGCAACAGAGACGCGGGTGGCCGTGCCGGATCCGGTCTATCCGGTGTATGTGGACACCAATGTCATGGCCGGCCGCACCGGAGAGTTTCAAGACGGCCGGTTTGAAAACATTGTGTACATGCCCTGCACCCGGGAAAACGACTATTTGCCGAACCTGCCGGATGCCGACGTGGACCTGATCTGTTTGTGTTTTCCCAACAACCCCACGGGTACAGCCGCCACAAAGCAAACCCTTTCAAAGTGGGTGGACTTTGCCCGGCAAAACAAGGCCCTGATACTCTATGACGCGGCATATGAAGCCTTTATCCGGGATGAAACCCTGCCCCGGTCCATATACGAGATCCCCGGCGCCCGGGAAGTGGCCGTGGAATTCAGAAGCTTTTCCAAAACCGCCGGGTTCACGGGCACCCGCTGCGCCTACACGGTGGTGCCCAAGGAGTGCCGGGCCTTTGACAAAAACGGACACCCGGAAATGCTTCATCCCCTGTGGAACCGCAGGCATTCCACAAAGTTCAACGGCGTGGCCTACCCGGTGCAGCGGGCTGCGGAAGCCGTCTACAGCGAGCAGGGACAGAAACAGGTAAAGGCAATCATTGATGATTACATGAAAAACGCCGACCGCATCTGCCGGGAAATGGATGCACTGGGCTATTCATATGCAGGCGGCAAACACTCGCCCTACATCTGGGTGGATGCACAGACCGATTCCTGGAACTTTTTCAACGCACTTCTGGAAAAAACCGGGGTGGTCTGCACCCCGGGGGCGGGATTCGGTCCCTGCGGGTCCAGATACATCCGGCTGAGCGCATTTAACAGCTATGACAACGTGGACCGGGCCATGCAGCGAATCCGCAAAGCCCTGATAAGCCTGTAAAAAGTCTTTTTTACAGGCAGTGTTAAGTTTTAAGTGATTAAGTGTTAAGTAAAATCAATAAGTTATCTCTTTAGTGGTTGACGGTGATATCCGTTTTAGGACTTTTTACGGCACCATCAAGCCCTGGGATAAAAAATTAGGTAAAATCCGACAATACACTCCTGCGCAGACCTGTGACCCATTCCGGGTCACAGGCAAGGGTTCTGCCGTCAATCGAGCGCACCCCCACCGGTCCCATCAGGGAATTGGTGACCAGCACCAGGTCTGCATCAACCAGGGATTGGACCGTGACAGGCTTTCTGCGGATAAAAAAGCCCAGCGCCTGAAGCCGCCGCGTCACGGCCTGCTGCATGACCCCGGCGAGCACATGGGCCGAGGCCGGACAGATCACGGTGTTTCCGTAAACCGCCAGCAGGTTGGCGGTGTTGGTTTCAGACACGGAGCCGTCTGGATTGCAGATCACGGCTTCATCCGCCCCCTGCCGGCGTGCCCATTTGCCGGCCACGAAATAATACAAGTAATTCATGGTTTTATGGTCCGCCATGGGGGTCTGCCGGAAACAGGGGTATGTGACCAGATCCAGGGCCGACTTTCCCGCCTGCTCCAGCCGGTGCACATACGAAGCGGCTGAAACCATCAAATGGGGCGGACGATCGAGCCGGCTTTCCTCCTGCCGGGCCGCGGCCAGGAGCTTGACCGCGCACACCTGTTTTGTCAGATTATTGGCCGCCACCACCCGGGAAATAATGGTCTGCCAACTCAAATCCGGCACAGGGGTGTTAAAAAGCCCCTGCCAGGTGCGGAAAAACCGCTCCAGGTGCGCTTTTGCCAGATGAATCTGGTTGTTTTCCACCCGGATGGTTTCAAAAAATCCGTATCCATACTGCACCCCGGGGTCGGTGACCGGCACCCGGGCATCGGATTCGGCCACGATCATGCCGTTTAACCAGATCCGGGGCCGGCGGTCTTCAACCCTGTCGGGTTCCCCGAATACGCTCATCACGGACCGTCCCTTGTGAAGGGTTTCCTCGTATTCCGAGGCCGGATCCGAGTCAAACACCACGCCCCCGCCAACGGAAAAAAACATCCGGTTGCCGCGGATGACCGCCGTGCGGATGGCAATGGAGAGATCCATCTGCCCGTCAAAGCCAATGTAGCCGATAGAGCCGGTATAAACATGCCTGCAAACAGGCTCCAGCTCATCTATGATTTCCATGGCCCGGATTCTGGGACATCCTGTCACAGATCCGCCGGGAAACGCCGCCCGGATCAGGTCAACGCTGTCTTTGTTTTCAGCCAGCCGTCCCCGGATCACGGACACCAGGTGAAATACATTGGGCCAGGCCTCCAGGCGTTTGTGTTCGGCCACCGCCACGGTGCCTGCCGCACACACCCGGCCCAGGTCGTTTCGCATCAGATCAACGATCATGGAAAGTTCTGCATCGTCTTTTTCACTGGACTGCAGTTCTTCTGCCAGGGCGCGGTCGGCTTCGGCCGTCTCTGCCCGGGGCCGGGTGCCCTTGATGGGCCGGGTTTCCACCAGGGCTCCGGTTTTGCACACAAAACGCTCCGGGGACGTGGACACGATCCAGTGATCCCCGGCATGGACATAAGCATAAAAAGGGGCCGGGGCATCGGCGAACAGGCGGGTGAACATGGAATAGGGATGACCGGAAAAATCGGTTTCAAAGCGCTGGGAAAAATTCACCTGGTAGATGTCACCGGAAACAATGTAGTCTTTGACCGTCTCCACCGCCTCCATGTAGGTGCGCCGGGTAAACGGTGAGAAAAAACCTGTTGATCCGCCGGAAAAGCCAGTCTCAAGGCATTGGGACGGGCGGTGCAGGTGCGCGAAAAACCAGTCCCGGGCCCGGGCCGCCCCGGTTTGTCCGGTTTTTGACCGCTGCGGAATGCACAGCCGCGTGGTTTGCCGGTGCCGGTCGCGGATCAAAAGCACTGACGGGGCATACAGGCAGATCTCCGGCAGCCCCTGGTCATCTATTGCGGTTCTGGGCAGGTTTTCGATCCGGTTTTTCAGGTCATAGGACAGATATCCCAGAAGGCCCGCGCTCAAGGGCAGGTCCGGACAGGCCTGACCCACGGCGCAGGTATGGAGAAGCGCGCGCAAAACCTCCAGGGGATCTGCCTGCACACACAGGGTGTCGTCTCTGATTTCAAGCCGGGCATAGACCCCGTCAAACCGGTAGGTCAGCCATGGCCGGGCTGCCAGGATATGATATCTTGCCGCGTCATGATCCGTGCCGCTTGCCAGCACCACGGTGCCGGCAAGATCGGCAAACCGGGCGGCGGTGTCAACAAAGGGCTCTTTGAGATCAATTGTCTCGGTGCAGACCCGGTCAATGCCGCCGGCAAAACCGGAGATCTGCGTTTGAAGGTCGTTTATCATTTGACACACTCGTAAAAAGTCGGTTTTCAGATGGCGCTGTAAAAAGTTCAAGATCAAGGCTTGCGCGATTTCGAAGAATGCAGCGTACTTATCCGTACGTGAAATTCTGAGAAATCGCGCGTAACGCTGATATTGGACTTTTTACAGCGCCATCATCATTTCCTGTGCTCCCGGAGGTTGAGCGGCCCCTGGGAAAGAAAATTTTCCACAAGGGCAAATCCGTTTTGTGTCATAAAACTTTCCGGATGAAACTGCACACCAAAAAGCCGCCGCTCCTGATCGGCAATGCCCATGATCACGCCGCTGCGGGTCCAGGCGCAGGCCCGCAGACCACGGCCCCGGCCGTCAATGACCAGGGAGTGATACCGGGTTGCGGTAAACGGGGACGCGATGTTTTCAAACACGCCCGTGCGGTCATGAAATATGCGGCTGGTCTTTCCATGCACGGGCACGGAAGCCCGGAGGGTCTTTCCCCCGAAAGCCGCGTTGATGCACTGCATGCCCAGACATACGCCCAGCACCGGAATCCGGCCGGCAAAGGACCGGATCGCTTCCACGCTGACGCCGGCCTGCTCCGGGGCCCGGGGACCCGGGCTGATAAGCAGGTAATCGGGCCTGTGTGCAGGGATCTGCTCAACAGTGATGCAGTCGGCCCGGAACACGGAAATGTCCAGGTCATAGCACATAAACATCTGCACCAGGTTGTGGGTAAAGGAATCATAATTGTCAATTACCAGCAGTCCGGCCATGATTTGCCTGCCTCCAATAAAAAAACGCCACCCGGATGAGCCTGGGTGGCGTCTGCCTAGAGCATAACTCATATACTAGTGCCTGAATGAAAACCGTCTTTTCCGCCAATCTCTGCGTCCGGCTCAAATTTTAATCCTCAAAATACGTCGAGTATTCCTGCGGTTAAAATCTTCGCCGTCCTTGACCTTGACGAAAAATCCTGGTTTTCATTCGGGCACTATACTATCAAGAACATCAATCTTAGACGGTTTTATACAACAAAACCCACGGCGTTTCAATACCAATTGCCCGCAGAAACGGTTCATCTTTCATAGACTCCTGAGTTTTCAAACAAATTTGTCCTCTTGACAACCCTTTGGTTTCTGCATATTGTTTTAGCAAATCAAAGGCCGGCAACCCTTGGAAAAAAGGTTTCCGGTGCCACGGCGTGATCCAGAAAAGCAGAAACCCGATGTGATCTGCCATTTGTGCAAAAAAGACCTGGCAAGGGCGAACGCGGCGTGTCGGTGAACACGCTTTTTTATTTGAATTCCCCAAAAAACCGATTTTGCAGCGGTTGCCTGCGCAGGACGACGCATTATGACTTTGTCAACAGCCCAAAAACTTCAACACTTGATGGAGCAGTTTTCCGGCTCCGACCATGTACTGGTATTAATCAATGCGGATCCGGATGCCATCGCCAGCGCCATGGCCCTGAAGCGGATATTGTGGCGCAGGGTCACCCGGCTGACCCTGTCGAATATCAATACCATCACCCGGCCCGATAACATGGCCATGATCCGGCTGCTGGACGTCACGCTCATCCACGTCACCAAGATTACCCCGAATGAATTCAACAAGGTGGTGCTGCTCGACTCCCAGCCGTCTCACAACGAGAGCTTCAGAGAGTTTAAGTTCAACGTAATCATCGACCATCACGAACCCGACAGCTATGATGCCCCGTTTAAGGATGTCCGGCCCGAATACGGCGCAACGGCCAGCATCATGACCGAATACCTGAAAACCGCCAAGATCAAACCTTCGGACAAGCTTGCCACGGCTTTGTTCCACGGGATCAAGACAGATACCAACAATTTCGAACGCATGGCCACCAATGCCGATATCCAGGCGTTTCAGTTTTTGTTCCGGCACGCCAACATCCACCTGGCCCGGCGCATTGAGCAGGTGGACCTGCGCATGGGTTTTCTGGATTATTTCAAGCAGGCCATATCGGAAAAAACAGTGGCAGACGACCGCATCTGCGTGCACCTGGGAAACGTGGAAACCCCGGACATATGCGTGTTGATCGCTGATTTTTTCATGCGGGTCAATACCGTGACCTGGAGCATTGTCTCCGGGCTCTGCGAGGGGCGCCTGATTATCGTACTGAGAAACGACGGGCTTCGAAAGGATGCAGGGGGGGTGGCGGCAAAGCAGTTCGGCCGGTTCGGTACCGCAGGCGGGCACAAAAGCATGGCCAGGGCTGAAATCCCTGTGGAAACGTTAAGGGAAAATGTTGAAAACCTGGAAAAGGACACGGTTAAACAATGGATCCTTGAGCGCATCAACGCGGTATTTGACCAGTGCCAAAAACAAAAAACCGACGCATCGTCTTAAAAAGCAATGAAATATGAAAAAATATTATCCTGCTTACATTGATATTCAAAACCGGAAATGCCTGGTTGTGGGCGGCGGCGCCGTGGCCGTGCGAAAGGTCAGGGGCCTGCTGGACTGCGGCGCCATTGTGACCGTGGTCAGCCCGGAATTTCACCCGGATTTTCAGCAAATCGATGAATCCCTGCCCCTGCGCGTGATCCGGCGCTCCTACCAGACAACGGATCTGGAGGACAAGTTTCTGGTCATCGGCGCCACCAACGATGAGACATTAAACCGCCGGGTCAGCGCAGACGCCCAAAGCCGCAATATTTTGTGCAATATCGCGGATGTGCCCGATGCCTGCAGTTTTATCCTGCCGGCAGTGGTACGCCGGGGCGATCTGTCCATTGCCGTTTCCACCTCCGGCAAAAGCCCGGCTTTTGCAAAGCATTTGCGAAAACAGCTTGAAAAGCAGTTCGGAGAGGAATATACCACATTTCTCGGGCTCATGGGCGCCATCCGGCAAAAGCTGCTGGCTGCCGAGCACGCACCCGAGGCGCACAAGCCCCTGTTTGAAAAACTCATTGACAACGGCCTGCTCGACATGATCCACAACAGGGACAAACAAGCCATCAACCGGCTGCTCCATGAAGTGCTGGGAGACGATTTTGATTATGACGCGCTTCTGGAAACCGGCTGCCGTCAGCAGGAACAATGACCCCGGCGTTGACCGGCCAACACCAGGCAGGTGCCTGTAATGAGGGATAGATGAATTATGCACTGCTTCCGGCCATTTGCTGCTATCTGACCGGATCCGCCGCATATGCCGGGTTTTTGTTCCGGCAGAAAAACGGTTACAATCAACTGGCCTACGCCCTGGTCACCGCCGGGTTTGTCATCCACACCCTGCTGCTGGCAGAAGCGATTTTGCGGGAAGGGACGATACCCGTGCGCAACCTCCACGAAACCCTGTGGTTTGCCGCATGGACCCTGGCTTTCGTGTTTCTGGTGCTGTGGTGGAAAAGCCGCCTGAAAATCCTCGGCGTATTTGCCGCCCCCCTGATCACCCTGGTGGCGGCAGCTGCCTTTTTTGTCCCGGATACCGCCGCTGATATCGAAACATCCCTGACCGGGTTCTGGCTCATTATCCACGTGGTGGTCATTTTTATCGGCGAGGCCTGCCTGGCCCTGGCCTGTGCCGCAGGTGTGCTGTATTTGATCCAGGAGCGCAACATCAAGTTCAAAAAGCACCGGTTTTTCTTCAGGCGCCTGCCCTCCCTGGAACTGCTGGACAACACGGGATATCAGTTTATTATCATCGGCTTTACCGCCCTGACCGTGGGGTTGATCACCGGGTTTGTCTATGCCCATTCCGTGTGGGGGCATTTCTGGAGCGGGGATCCCAAGGAGGTCTGGTCCGGCATTACCTGGCTGATCTATGCCGCCCTTCTCCATGAGCGGCTGGTGGCCGGCATGCGGGGACGAAAGGCGGCCATTTTCGCCATTATCGGGTTTGCTGCCATGCTTTTTACCTTTTTGGGCGTCAATTTACTGCTGGAGGGGCATCACAATGAATTTACCCGGTGGTAGCCCTTCTGCTGAAACCCGGAGGTTTCCGGGCAAGGAACAGCTGCCGGAAATCGTGATTGCCGGCATCAGCCACACATCCGCTCCCGTGGAGCTGCGGGAATGCCTGGCTTTTTCCCCGGAGGAGAGCGGCAGTACAACCCAGGCGCTCAAAGACCACCCGGAAATCCGGGAAATTATCATTCTTTCCACCTGCAACCGGGTGGAAATGCTTCTGACCACTTACGACCCACAATCGGCTATTCAGCGGGTGGAGGCCCACATCGCCGGCAGCAGGGATGTGAACATAAGCCGGCTTCGGCAGTCCATGTACACTTACACAGGTGCCGAGGCGGTACGGCACCTGTTCCGGGTGGCTTCCAGCCTTGATTCCATGGTGGTGGGAGAGCCCCAGATCCTCGGCCAGGTCAAGGCTGCCTACAAAACCGCGGTGGAAGCCAGGGCCACAGGGGTCATCTTAAACCGCCTCCTGCACAAGGCCTTTTCCGTGGCCAAGCGCATCCGCAGCGAAACCGGCATCGGCGATCGGGCCGTTTCCATCAGTTATGCGGCCGTGGAACTGGCCCGCAAGATTTTCGGCCGGTTAGAAGACAAGACCGTACTGCTGGTGGGCGCCGGGGAAATGGCGGAACTGGCCGTGGAGCACTTAAACCGGTCCCGGTGCACGGGATCGCTATACGTGGCCAACCGAACCTTTTCGGTTGGCGTGGAGCTGGCCCGGCGTTTTTCCGGAAAAGCCATTGACTTTGAGGAAATCAGCAAAACACTGGAATCCGCAGATATCATTATCAGCTCCACGGGCGCTTCAGACTACGTGCTCACACGGGACCAGGTACGCCCGGTGATGCGCAAAAGAAAAAACAGACCCCTGTTTTTCATCGACATTGCCGTTCCCCGGGATGTGGATCCGGCCATCAACCGGCTCAACAATGCATACGTCTACGACATTGACGAACTGCAGGGAGTTATCGAAGAAAACATGGAATCCAGAAAAAGCGAATCCGCCAGGGCCGAGCGTATCATCGACGAAGCCGCTCTCCGGTTTCAGCAGTGGTATGACAGCCTTGACGTGGTCCCCACAATCAAGGACCTGCAAAACAAACTGTCAACCATATTCGCTGCTGAACTCAACAAGACCCTCCATTTTCTGGACCACCTCAGCCAGGACGACATTGATGCGCTGGAAAGAATGAATGAAGCCGTGATCAAAAAAATCCTCCATGACCCCATGCAGTTTCTCAAAAATCCCGGCTCGCACCGGGACAAGTCCTTGTACATCGACCTGATCCGCAACGTCTTTAACCTGGAAGATGAGTAATACGGCCAGCTGATTTTTTCTTTACTTTTGAAAAACGGTTGTGTTAAGGAAGACATTTCTTGTAAAATGCGCTTTGCTGTCGGGAAGCATTGGCATGAAAACGCGATTGTCAGGTTAAGGAAGCTCCTATGGATCAAAAAGATATTGATTATTTTAAAGATTTGCTAACCCAACGGCTTGAGGATCTGCTGGCCCAGGCCGAGGATACGGTTTCGGATATGCACGATTCCAAAGGCAATTTTCCGGACCCCACGGACCGGGCCGCCTATGAAGCAGAGCGAAACTTTGAGCTGCGTATCCGGGATCGGGAGCATAAACTCATCAAAAAGGTCAAAAAAGCCCTGGAGCGGATCGAAGACGGCACTTTCGGCATCTGCGAAAGATGCGGGGAGGATATCGATACCAAGCGGCTGAAGGTTCGCCCGGTGACCACTTTGTGCATTGAGTGCAAAACCAAAGAGGAAGCTCAGGAAAAAGCCCTTGGATTGTAAACTTGGATTATAAATCCGGGAAAATCGACTTACATATTCATTCCAATGCTTCGGACGGAAGCCTTGCGCCTGCGCAAATCCTTTCCCAGGCTGCGGCATGCGGTCTTGCCGCCGTTTCCATCACAGACCATGACACAGTAGCCGGGGTCAAGACCGCCCTGCAGCTCAAGTTTTCGCAAGGACCGGCGTTTGTCTCCGGCGTGGAAATCAGCGCTGAATTTCCCCCGGGCTTTAATGCAGCCGGCAGCATGCATCTTTTGGGCTACGGATTTGATCCGTACAATCAGCCGCTGGCCGAGCTGCTTGAAAAACAGCAGCAATCGCGGGCCCGGAGAAATCCCCGGATACTTGAAAAACTTGCGGATCTGGGCATTGATATTCACCTGACCGACATTGCAGCCGAAGCCCGAAAAGACGAAATCGCCCGCCCCCACATCGCCGCCCACATGGTAAAAAAAGGGTATGCCGCCTCAATTGACGATGCCTTTGACCGCTTTCTGGCCAAAGGACAGCCCGCTTATGTGGACAGGTTCCGGATCAACCCGGAGGAAGCCATTTTCCACATCCACCAAAGCGGCGGCGTTGCCGTGCTGGCCCATCCCGGGCTGCTGGACTTTGAACCCGGCGGAAAGCTTGAAAAACTGGTTGCAGCTCTTACGGCCATGGGCCTTGACGGCCTGGAAGCATATTACAGCGGCCACAGTCGGGCGCAAACAGCCGCCTTTGAGGCGATTGCAGAACAATATGATCTTTTGCTCACCGGCGGCAGCGATTTTCACGGAGACATCAACCCGGAGATCCGCATGGGCACCGGAGCTGGAGATTTAGACGTTCCTTATGAGATCTTTGTCCGGCTTTGCCGCGCCCTGAAGGACCGGACTTCCACCGGATAGACAGGCATCATGCATACCCCTGATTTCTCAGAACTCGAAACCTCGCTTGAATACCGGTTTGCCAACCGGCAGACCCTGGCCACCGCCCTGCGCCACAGATCCTTTGTACACGAACAAAACGGCCCCATGGAAGACAACGAACGGCTGGAGTTTCTGGGCGATGCCGTACTCAACCTCATTGTGAGCCATCTTTTAATGGAGCGGTTTCCCGGACTTGCCGAAGGGGATCTGTCCCGGGTGCGCGCCGGGCTGGTCAATGAAAACCGCCTGGCCGCGGCCGCCAAAAACATCGGTCTGGGCCGATACCTTCAGCTGGGAAAAGGCGAGCAGCGCTCCCACGGCCAGCAGAAATTCTCCATTCTGGCTGACGCATTTGAAGCCCTGGTCGCCGCAGTCTATATAGACGGCGGTTTTGCCCGGGCCTTTGAGGTCATCTCCCGGCATTTTGCAGTGTTTCTCGATGCCATTGAGGAAAAAGAACCCACCTATGATTTCAAAAGCCTGCTGCAGGAATACGTCCAGGGCCGGCACCAGAACATGCCGGCCTATGAAATCATCGAAGAAAGCGGACCCGATCATGACAAGACCTTTCGCGTGGCGCTTTCGGTCAGCGGCATTCGGGTCTACGGCACGGGCAAAAACAAAAAAGGGGCTGAACAGGACGCGGCCCAAAAAGCTTATGCCCGCCTGACCGCAGATCCGGAATAATGGATGGGATCCCCCGAAGAGCCAAACATTTTGTCATCCCGGTGTTTATTCCCCACAAGGGATGTGCACACAGGTGTACGTTCTGCAACCAGAATTCTGTGACCGGAGCCGCGGCAGCGCTGCCGGATGAAACCGAAATCACCTGCACAACAAAACAATACCTTGATTTTAAGCGCACCAAGCGGGGCTTTACAGAGATTTCCTTTTTCGGGGGCAATTTTCTGGGTCTTGGGTCCGCAGACATCCGCAGGCTGCTGGATGTGGCAGCCGGTTTTGTTTCTGCGGGTAAAATCAACGGCATCCGGTTCTCCACCCGGCCGGATACCATTGACAAAAAACGCCTTGAAATCATGTCCAACTACCCGGTGACCACAGTGGAACTCGGAGTGCAGTCCATGGATGACAGGGTGCTGGAAAAAGTAAAGCGGGGCCACAGTGCCGCAGATACCCGGCTTGCGGCCCAAAGGCTGAAAACCGCCGGATACACCCTGGGCTGCCAGATCATGACCGGCCTGCCCGGGGAGGACGAAGCCTCCAGCCTGGATACGGCCCGGGCCGTGGCTGCCCTGGGGCCGGATTTTGTCCGCATTTATCCGCTTGTGGTGCTAAACAAAAGCCCCCTGGCCGCTGATTACCGGGCCGGCCGGTTTGCCCCCCTGGACCTGGAAGCCGGTGTTTTGCGCACCAAAAACCTATTTCGGATTTTTAACCATGCCGGAATCAATGTGATTCGGATGGGCCTTCAGGCATCAGAGGGCCTGGATAGCCCGGGCGCCATCCTTGCCGGGCCTTATCACCCGGCTTTCGGCCATATGGTGTTTGCATCTTTGATGTATGACCATGCCGCAAACCTGCTGGATGCTGCCAAAGACCTCCCGGATACCATTGTACTCAACGTGCACCCCGGAAGCATCAGCCGGATGCAGGGGCTTGCCAAATCCAACCTGAAAAAACTCCATCTGCGCTATCCGGGAGTGAAAAAATTTGAAATCCGCCCGGATCCGAACTTAAATACCCATGAAATAAGACTTGATCTTTAGTTTACGGTTGATGTTTTACGCTTTCGGGAACTGGCGGGTTTCTTTTTTGCGGAAACGCTGATACTCGCATAGCTTGGCCAAAGATTTCACCGCCTGCTCCGGCGTGGGGTAAAACAATCCCTTGTACCGGCGGCCCTCAAGGGTGTAGACGGTTTTGTCCTTTTCATCGCGCAGCATGTTCACGCCCAGAATCGGCTTTTGGCAGGATTCCATCAAGTCCGCGATATGGGCGATGTAACGGGTCTCAAAATCATCCAGGGATGCGAGCATGGATTCCATGAAATCCTCGGGACAGTCCGGATCCGCGGTCTGCACGGAAGCCACCATTCTTGACAGCATGTGCCGGCGGCCCACAATGCCAAGATTGATAACCGCATCACAGCCGTCCCAATTGGCCAAAAGTTCAATGACCTTCACAGGCAGCTGCTCATCGTTTTCTCCCACCAGGTCCACGGGATTGGCCCGGCTCCAGTACGGGGGCAGCACATCGTCGATTTGGCGGATCAAATCTTCGGGCAGCTCCGGCACCTGCAGGCCGTAGTGCTCACACAGGTCGGCCGCCACCACACCCCAGCCACCGCCCAGGGTCATGATGGCCACCCGGCTGCCCCGGGGAAGGGGCAGGGAGGAAAACGCGGCAGACAAATCCAGCAGGTCCAGGGGCTTGTCCACCTTGACGATACCGGCCTGGCGGCAAACAGCATTAAACACCCGGGTATCTGAGGCCATTGCCCCGGTATGGCTTGATGCCGCCTTTGTGCCGGCCGCGGTCTGTCCCCCCTTGAGCAAAACAATGGGTTTTTTGCGTCCCACCCGGCGGGCGCTTTCATAAAACCGCCGGCCGTTTTTAACACTTTCCACGTAAAGCATCACTGTTTTTGTCAGGGAATCGACCTCAAATGCATCCAGATAATCCTCGATGGTGATCATGCCCTCGTTTCCGGATCCGCAGAAAGCCCGGATCCCCACACCCTGCAATTCGGCAAACGCCAGCAGCTGGTTGCCCATGTTGCCGGACTGGGCCACCATGCTAACCGATCCGGCCTCCGGCCGCACGTGACTGCCGGTGCAGTAAAAGGAAATATGGGGATTGCAGATGCCCATGGTATTGGGCCCGATAAGATAGATGCCGGCTTTGCGGGCCTGTTCCACGAGCTGTCTTTCGGACCGGGCCCCGTCTTCACCGGTTTCGGCAAAACCCGAGGCAATCAGCAGCATGTAGGAAATCCCTTTTTGCTGAAACTCCGGGATCAGATCGGGTACTTTTGCGGCCGGGATGGTCACCACGGCCACGTCCACCTGCCCGGGGATATCGGTGACACGCTTGTAAACCGTTCGGCCGGCAATCTTTCCGCCCCTGGGATTGACAAGGTAAATATCGCCTTTATAGCCGCCGCCGATGGCATTGGTCAGCAGGGTATAGCCCCATTTGCCAAGCTCGGCGGATGCACCCACAAACGCAACAGACCGGGGATGGAACAACGCGCCCAGAACAGAAGGGTCCACGGCCGGAAGAAATTTTTTCCCTTCCGTTATCGGGGCCTTGACCACCAGGGCATCGACTGCCACCACGGTGCCGTCCTGGGTGATCAGCAGGGGGTTTATATCAATTTCAGCCACATCCGGGTATTCCAGGGCCGCCCTGGAAATACCGGTGAGGGTGCTGACCAGCATGGCCAGGTCTGCGGCCGCTTCTCCCCGGAACGAATCCAGAAGCGCACGGGAGCGGACTTCATCAATCATATCCCGGGCATCTTCGGCGCTTAAGGGCGCCAGCCGGAACACCACATCAGAGAAAGCCTCGGTGAAAATACCGCCGAGCCCGAACATGATCACCGGTCCGTATTCCGGGTCCCGAAACATGCCGGCAACAAACTCCCGTTTGGCCGAAACCTGGGGCTGAACCAGGAAACCTTCCAGGGCCGCGCCGGCCTGGCCGGCAATCTCTTCTGCGGCACTTTTCACTGCGGTTTCATCAAACAGGTTCATGTGTACCAGACCCGCCTCGGTCTTGTGCAAAAGCGTGCTTCCAAGGGCTTTTAAAACAACGGGAAAGCCGATACGGGCAGCGGCCTCTGCGGCCTGACCGGGGTCAGCAGCAGCGGTCTCTTCCACCACGGGTATGCCAAAGGGTTTTAAAAACTGCTTGGAATCATATTCAGAAAGGGCCTGCCGCAACCCCTTTGCGTTGGATTCTTGCCTGCTCATTTGCATCTCCTGCCGTGTATTAAGATGGAGGGCTTTGCTTCATGATAAAACGGGTGTCCCCGCTGGTTTGTACCATAAGCAACCTTGCCCTGACTGCTGACCTGATGGGTTTTTTCGGATTTGTATGGATTCCGGATGCCCGCTTCAGGCCATCCGGAGAACAATTTACTGCAATGCCGCTTATTTGTCAAAACAGATTCCGGCGAATCAATCCCGGAATCTGCCGATGTTTTTCAGATATTCCCCTGAGCGGTCCAGATAAAATGCCAGGGGTTTGGAAAAATACTGGCCAAGGATGCCGTCGATAAACATCTGACTGATTTCCCGCTCCATTTTCAGCACGCTCTGGGCCTGGATAAACACGTGGCGCTCTTCTGCGGACAGATCCCGGACAAAATTGCCAAAAGCCGTGCGCGCCCGGGGCTGATACATCCAGAAATAAAGCAGGTCCAGGGCATTTATGATCAAGACCTGAATCAGGCGCCGGGATTCCTCGTCCTCGGAGTGCAGAAGCTCCCGGGGGCGCTCCAGCAAATCCAGCACCTCGGATTCGGGAAACAGCATTTCCGCCCGGGCGTAGCAGTCCAGAAACTGCCGCAGTTTCTGCCGGTAGTCGTTCATCCGGTTTTCAATGTTTTTGGCCCGGTCCACAGCCCCTTCGATCAGGGCAGCAACAAAATCCGACGCGGTCTTGGAAATCACCGCGGCCCAGCTTTGCAGAATCATGTCCACCTGCACCACGCCGGCAAGGCCAAGCACGCCGCCGAGCAACTCACTTAACCCGAAGGCCACGGGTATGGAGAGAACCGATCGGAAAAAATTGGCAAATGCGGCTTCCCTGGGAAGCCCGCGAAACAGGTTATGACTGGTCAGGTAAAGCCCGTTGACAAGCGCCATCACTGAATAAAGCAGCACCGGGCTCGTTGCGGTGGTAATGCCCATACCCTGGTTTAACATCAGGGTCTTGACCAGATAATCCAGCAGGGGCACTGAAAACCCGGTATACATTAAAGAATCGGTGATCCGGTCCCAGCTGATATAATCATTCCACTGCAGAAGCGGTGATCGCCGCAGCCCGCCGCCGGCCATGACCGACTGGAGAATATTGCGCAGCCCGGTTATCCCGAACCAGATAAACGCCCCGAAACATGCCAGCACCCACCAGTCATGGGTGAGGTAAAAGGTCAGAAATGCCGGCACAAAACCGAAAATCACCTTGAGGCTGTTTTTGAAATTGGTCCGCAGGTATTCAAACCGATGCAGACGCGGTTTTTTCCCGGGTCCGGGCGGCTTTTTGATATAGAGCCCGTTGTTGGCCTCGGTGGAAAAGCCGCTTAAGGTCACGATATTGCCGCATTCGGCCATTTTCGTGGTTTCCTCCCTGGCAAACCAATCCCTGTGGTGCAGACGTCCGGCCAGGGCCAGACCCGGAATTGCACGAATCCCATACATCAGCAGCGACAGCAGGGTCCCGGCTTTTTCCGCCTGGCCGTAAACCAGCCGGAAAAAGGTCTGCACGTAAAAGGGAATCACCATATATGCGCCGGCCTCGTCCTTGCGCACTTCCCGCTGAGCCCTTTTGGGCAGGGTATCCAGCACGGCCAGTCCCATGCCCGGCAGCCTGCGGGAGTGCCCTGTGGAATCGCTTCCGATCCTTGATTTCAAAGGCCGGACCCGGTACATGCCCATCAGGGATTCCATGTCCGCCAGTATCCAGTTAAATTTCTGGATTCGCATCAGGGCCAGGGAATCATTTGTCTCCCTGAGCCGGGATATGATTTCAAGGATCAGGCGTTTGAGCTGGATGACATTGGCATTGTTGATGCTTTGCTGCAGCCGGTCAATATCCGGAATATGATCGACCTTGCAATCTGCAAAATCCTTGAGGTTAAAGATCTCCAGCCGGGATATCCGGCCCCGGCATTCATAAAGCAGCTCAAGAACGTCTTCGACCTTCATGTTGCTTAAATTCAGGGTAATGCGGTATGCCGAATGCAGCCGGGACAGCCGGTCCACCAGTTCGCACGGTGAAAGCTGCATCAGGGAGGGGGCGTCATCTCCGCTGCCGCCGGCGTCAGGATTGCGTCCCGGGGCCAGAAACCGATGGTGGATGTCATCTGCATCCATGCGATTCATCCGGTCCACCAGGGCCTCGATGTTCCGGCGCTTTTCCTCGTCTGCATCCGCGTACTGCCCGCGCAATTCCGCCACCCGCTCCTGCATCCGGGGCAGCAGCAGCAGGTGAATATATTTGGCCAGGTGCAGCAGGGAGGCCTGGCCAAAGCCCACAAACGCCATGAACGCTTCCGGATCCAGGGGCGCCATTTCCAGGCCGAATTCAGAATTTATCGTGTGCCGGTGAGTCCGGTTAAACGCCTCAAGAATGTCGATGACCTGGCCGCGCTGGTATTCGGAGACATTGCGCCCCTCTTCCATGAGATTTCGCACTTCGCTTTTTTCCAGAAAGCGCAAAAAATCCCCGGAATCGGCAAATCCCCGGGGAACCCAGATAATCTGGGCATGGCGGTTGTGAAAAGAGGCAAAAAACTCAATACCGATGCGGATCATAATACCCATGGTATCGGCGGCCTCCATGAGCTCTGCCGCGGTTTCCGGGCGTATGTAGTTGTAATGAATCACCCGGAGCCGCCGCACACCCTTGATCCAGGCATCCATGATCAGATGGGTGGGCGACTTGCGGCCCTTGGTCAAGGCATCATGCACATGGTCGTCAAAGGCCAGGTGGTTCCATTCCTCGGGCATTTCCAGCAGCCGGTACTGCTTTAGGAAATAGCGCACGATCCTGGGCTTTCCAGTTGCCGCCATGCGGAAATGGTGGGCCAGCTCGAGCTGGCGCGGATAATCGCCGTGAGTCCGGACCAGTTCCTTCATAATTTCGATGAGCACCCGGGCGGTGTTCATCTGCAGTTCCTGGCTGGTGCTGCACAGCACCTCGTCGCGCAGCGCCCGAAGCGCTTTTAAACGATGTCCGGCTTCTGCCGATTCCAGGGACTGGAGCAGATGAATCACCGCATATGCGATCCGCAGGCCCCGGGATTCAGCCATTTCCTTGATTCCCCGGGGATGAAAATAATGGAAAAACTGGCGTTGGATCTCAAAGCGCGAGCGCTGGCCCGAGACAATCCCGTTGACAATATGGAGCAGGTGATAATCCCGCTGATCAAAATAAAATTTCGAGATTCCGGGGTTTCGGGCCATCAAATAAATACTCCCTTAATTCAGCCATGGGCACAATTTTTATTGTTTTGGCATGAAACGCCCATGTTTGCAATAATTATACAATCCCGGCCCTGTTGATGTGCCGGTTTGAAACAGGGTGTGATTTTTATTGAATTTTGAGAAATCCGGTATATAAAAGAGCCTGATCATCGCGCCGGTTTGCGCCGTATACCGGTGCAACGGCATGACCCGGGCAAAGGGATAAAGACAGGAAAATGAAAGAAGAAACAGTCAAGATAAACGGTTTTGAATGCCGCGTCATTTCCGGCAGCGGCAGGGGCCCCTGCATTGTGCTGCTCCACGGGTACATGTATACCAGCGATGTGTGGAATGACATCGGCCTGCTGCGCCTGCTGGAACAGAAAAACATTGCCTTCAACGCCGTTGACATGCCCTACGGGCACAGAAGCGAATGCGTGCCGCGATCCGGAAATCCGGAGCAAAACACGGCACTTGTTGCCAGCATTGCTTCCCATGACTCCCTGTTGATCGGCGCCAGTCTGGGCGGCTATATTGCGTTAAAACACTGCGTGGCCCGGCCTGCAGGGGGCCTGATGCTCGTGGCGCCGGTCATGAGCCTCCAGGCGGAACTGGCAGCCCGCTACTCTCAGATTTCCGCCCGGGTCCGCCTGATTTACGGGGAAAATGACAATGTGGTGTATCGCGATGAAATCAAGCGCCTGGGCCGTCTTTTGGGTATAACGCCCCGGATATATGAAAAAGCCCAGCATGCCGCCTACATGGACCACCCCGGCCGCTTTAACAATGAGGTAATCGAATTTTACCAGCAGCTGACAGGAAAAAAAACGGACAAAAAATCCTAAACTTGATGGCACCGTAAAAAGTCTGATTTCAGATGGTGCCGTAAAAAGTTCAAGATCAAGGCTTGCGCAATTTCGAAGAATGCAGAGTACTTATCCGTACGTGAAATTCTGGGAAATTGCGCGTAACGCAGATATTGCACTTTTTACGGCGCCATCAAACTTTATTGGATTCCCTTTTTGAAAAAGTCGTCCGTATCCGTGATTTCATCCTTGGTCTTGGTGCGGCGCTCGGGCACTGTTCCTTCCTTGAAGCACATATTGATGACCTTGTCTGAATCCTCGTTGGGCAGCAGGCCGGTTTTGGCGTCGATTTTGGCAAAAACAACATTGTCCGGAACCGGAAATACCCGCTCAGGTTTTCCTTCCAGGATCTGCTGCATGTAATCAAGCCAGATGGGACTGGCGGCCCTGGAGCCGGTTTCATTTTTCCCAAGGGATTTTTCCTGGTCATGGCCCACCCATACACCTGTGACAAATCTTGGCGTATACCCCATGAACCAAGCGTCATAAAGATTGTTGGTGGTGCCGGTCTTTCCGGCCACCGGCCGTTTCAGCGCCCTTATCCGCCATCCGGTACCCTCGGTGACCACTTTTTCAAGCAAATGGGTAATAATATAGGCAGTACTTTTATCAATCACGGATTCTTTTTCTTCCGGGGCTTCATAAATTACATTGCCGTTTCTGTCCTCGATCCGGCGGATAAAAACCGGCTCCTGCCGGGTTCCCTGGTTGGCAAACACACCGTAGGCGCGCACCAGTTCCAGAAGCGATACACCCGATGATCCCAAAGCTGTTGAAAGATTGCGGTCCAGCTGGGATTCGATTCCGAGTTTTCGGGCATAATCGATCACGTAATCCACGCCGATATCCTGCATGATTTTTACGGTAACCACGTTTCTGGAATGGATCAGGCCATCGCGCAGCAGAGTGAAACCATGAAAGGTATTGTCATAGTTGTCCGGCTTCCAGGTAAAATCCGTCTCCTCATCGGTAAAAACAATGGATGTATCGGCAATCACCGTGGCCGGGGTATATCCCTTATCCAGGGCCGCGGCATAGACAACGGGTTTGAAAGCCGAACCCGGCTGCCGCCGGGACTGGGTGGCCCGGTTAAACTGGCTTTCTGAAAATTTGCGGCCGCCGACCATGGCCCTGACAAAAGAACTGTCGGATTCCATGCAAATAAGGGCTGCCTGTGCTTTGGGGGTCTGTTCCAGGGACAGGTTCCAATGCTGGTTTTTCCCATCCCAGGATTCCAGCCGGACACGGATCACATCACCCACCTGCAGGACCTGACCGGGTCTCTGCACCCGGATCACCCCCGCGGCCACTTCCGGATCGGGCTTTCTTGCCCATCGCATGTTTTCCACCGGAATCACCCCGACCTTTTTTCCGATCCGGACAGTGGTCTTGTTTTTTTTATCATCCACATCCACCACAACGCCCTGCACGATCAGACCCTCATGAAGTGCCTTATTTTCTATATCCTCCTGGAGCTTGCGGCTGAAAGCTTCTATTTCATTTCTGGCAATATTGCGTATTGGCCCGCGGTATCCCTGGCGTTTGTCTAAGTCCCGCAACCCCTTATCAACGGATTTTCGCGCTTTTTCCTGCATTTCAATATCCACGGCCGTATACACCTTGAGCCCGCCTGTATAAAGCAGTTTTTCACCATATTGCTCTTTAATTATCCGGCGCACGTGCTCGGTATAATATGGAACCGTTTCCTGGAACCAGTTGGGTCGTTTTTCAATGGTCATCTCGGTATTCATGGCCTCTGAGGCCTCGGAATTGGTGATAAAATTTTCTGAAACCATGCGGTTTAAAACATAAATCTGTCGCTGCCGGGCGCGTTCAAAATGCCGATGGGGCGAATACCAGCTCGGCGCCCGGGGCAGGCCGGCGAGCATGGCCGATTCCCCGATGGTCAAATCTTCTGCGGATTTGCCGAAATAGTTCTGGGCCGCCGCCTCCACCCCGTAGGCCCCGTGGCCGAGATATATCTGGTTGAGATACAAAAACAGGATTTCATCCTTGGTGAAATACCGGTCAATCCGGTAGGCCAGAATCGCTTCTTTGAGCTTGCGGGTATAACTGCGCTCCGGGGTCAGGAAAAAGGATTTGGCCACCTGCTGGGTAATGGTGCTGCCGCCCTGGACAATGGTGCCGGCTTCCAGGTTTTTGAAAAACGCGCGCATAATGCTGTATAAATCAATTCCTTCATGCTCGTAGAAACGGGCGTCTTCCGTGGCCACAAAGGCCTGAATCAGGTGTTCTGGCATTTCAGACAATTCCACCACGATCCGGCGCTGCTTGTAAAATTCAGCAATCTTGCGGTCATCTTCTGAATAAAACGTGGTCACCACGGATGGCTGATAATCCTCAAGAGAGGTGATTTTCGGAAGATCGCGGCTGAAATACATATATGTTCCCGCTGCGGCAAAAACAGACATGACCGCGCAAATCAGCAGTAAAATAAAGGCCCATTTCGTTAAAGCCAGAATCCAGCGGCCCAAACGACGCATATGCAAATATACTCCTTTTATTATTCGGAAAGCAGTGTGTTGTGCTGCACAGAAAATCAATTGCCGACCATGCAACATACCCGGCACGGAGATAAAACAGATATCATGGTTTGTGTCAGTACATCAATTATTTCTTTTTTTTATCCCTGGATTTGAAATGGCACAATTGATACAATCAACCCTGTTATTGAACCGATCTCTGATCCCGGACAGGCGGGTCGGCTGCTGACAATTTGATATTGATATTTTGTCAACAAGGGAATAGTTTTAAACAACTTTTTGCGCGGTTTTTATAACGCCAAAGTTATCAACCATTTTATCAAAGAACTATCACAATTCAAATTAAATTAATTTGAAAACAAATTCAAATAATTATAAAGTTATTCCACTTTTCGACAGACCATATGTTTTATTATTTCTTTATACATTTATTAATAAACAGATAAGGATCCTGTATGCGAATCACAATTCACAAAAGCACCATTGCCGATGTATTATCCCAAATCCAGGGCCTTACAGGAAGAAAAACCAATCTGGTCATCACTGAAAACGTTTTGCTTCAAACCAGGGAAAACGGTGTTGAATTAACTGCCACGGACCTGGAAACCGGATTCGAAGGTTTTTTCCCGGCTGAAGTGGAGGCTGAGGGGGCGGTTACCATTAACTCAAGAAAATTTAACGAAATTGTTAAAAATTTTCCCACTGAAGCCATCCGTATGTCGGAAATGGAAAACAACTGGGTGGAAATCGCTTCCGATAATGTGGAATATCATATTGTGGGCATGGATCCCGAGGAGTTTCCGGATACCCCGAAAATTGATGAGGTCAGTTTTTTTCCCATGGCTTCGCCGGAACTTAAGAAAATGATTGAAAAAACCGTGGCTGTGGGCGTTGGCGGGGATGAAAAACGGGCGCATTTGATCGGCGTGAACCTGGAACGCATCGAGCAGGGAAATGACAACCTGCTGCGCATGGTTTCAACAGACATCAGAAGACTGGCCAAGGCGGACTACCTCTGCGACCCGGATTCCGGCTTTGCTCCCGGGCCGACGGTGATCGTGCCCAAAAAGGGATTAAATGAGCTAAACCGGTTTCTGCCCGCAGAAGGCCGGGTCCAGGTGGGGATCAAGGACAATTACCTGATCGTGAAAAAGAAAAACGAAACCATCAGCGTAAAGTTGTTAAACGGAATGTTTCCCGCCTATGAGGAGCTGCTGGCACCGGATCCGGCTTATGACATTATTTTTGATCGCAATCTGCTCTTAATGATGTTAAAACGCATGTCCATTCTCACATCAGAAGAATACCGGGGAGTGGTTTTTCACCTGGAAAACAACGAAATAACCATGCGAACGGTCAACGCCGCCCTGGGCGAATCCAAAGAATCCATGGAAATCGCATATGACCGGCATCAGCAGGAGATTGCATTTAATCCCAGATATTTCATTGATGCGCTCAATTTTATCAGCACGGACAAGGTCCGCCTCAATATCCAGGATGAGGATCATCCGTGCATTGTCCGGGCCGAAGACGACCTGTCGTATTTAAACATTATCATGCCGATGAAGATATGATGGCACGGCAAAAAGTTTGAAAATTGATATAATCGATAGACGATAAAAAAAATAACTTCCTGATTTTACTTAACACTTAATCACTTAAAACTTAACACTGCCTGTAAAAAAGCCTTTTTACAGGCTCATCAAGAGAAGAGAAGACTATGACAGAACCCAACTATACCTACGATCACAACAGTATCAACGTGTTAAAAGGGCTGCAGGCGGTGCGCATGCGGCCTTCAATGTATATCGGAAATGTTGATTTCCAGGGCCTGCATCACCTGGTCTATGAAATCGTTGACAACAGCATTGACGAGGCCATGGCCGGTTATTGCGATACCATCTGGGTGACAGTGCACACGGACAAAAGCGTGAGCGTGGAAGACAACGGCCGGGGCATTCCCGTGGGCATGCACAAATCCGAAAACATGCCCGCCCTTGAGGTGGTGCTCACCAAGCTGCACGCCGGCGGCAAGTTTGATCATGACTCCTACAAGGTCTCCGGCGGCCTGCACGGGGTGGGGGTTTCCGTGGTCAACGCCCTGTCTTCCGTTCTGGAGGTATGGGTCTACAAGGAAGGCAAAATCTATTACCAGAGCTACAGCGGCGGGGATAAAACCTCTGAGCTCCAGGTCATTGGGGATACTGAAAAAACCGGGACCCTGATCCGGTTCAAGCCCGATACACAGATTCTGACCACCGATGAATTCGATTACAGCACCTTAAACCGAAGACTGCGGGAACTGGCGTTTTTAAACAAGGGCATCCGGATTGTTCTCGAAGACGAGCGCAGCGATGAAAAAGAGGAATTTTGCTATCAGGGCGGGATTGCCGAGTTCGTGGAATATCTGAACCGGCGGCACACCGCGGTTCACGAACCCATTTTCGTGGAGGGCGAAAAAAACGATATTCAGGTGGAAATCGCCATCCAGTACAATGACACGTATAATGAGAAAATTTTTTCGTTTGCCAATAACATCAACACCATAGAAGGCGGGTTTCACTTAATCGGGTTTAAAACCGGCCTGACAAGGACACTGAACCAGTATGTTGCGGCATCGGATGCCGGAAAAAAGGCCAAGGCCAAGATTACCGGCGATGACGTGCGCGAGGGGCTGACCGCGATTATAAGCGTTCGGATCATGTCGCCCCAGTTTGAGGGCCAGACCAAGACAAAGCTGGGCAACAGTGAGGTAAAAGGTATTGTGGAGTCGCTGATCCACGAAAAATTCAGCATATTCCTTGAAGAAAACCCCTCCATTGCCAAAAAGATCATCGGCAAGGCCGTGGATGCGGCCCGGGCCCGGGATGCGGCCAAAAGAGCACGGGACATGGCCCGCAGCAAGGGAAGCCTGCTGGACTCCACCCTGCCGGGCAAACTGGCCGACTGTCAGGAATCCAGGCCGGAACTCCGGGAATTGTTTATTGTGGAGGGCGATTCCGCAGGCGGATCCGCCAAGCAGGGCCGGGACAGGAAAACCCAGGCCATCCTGCCCCTGAAGGGCAAGATTTTAAATGTGGAAAAGGCCCGGTTTGACAAGCTGTTGCGAAGCGAGGAGATCAAAAACATGATCACCGCCCTGGGAACCGGCATCGGCAGCGAGGAATATGACATCAGCAAAATCAAGTACCACAAGATCATTATCATGACAGACGCGGATGTGGACGGCTCCCATATCCGCACCCTGCTGCTGACATTTTTCTACCGCCAGATGCCCGAACTTATCGAAAAGGGGTATTTGTATATCGCCCAGCCACCGCTGTTCAAACTTACCCGGGGCAAAAAGGATATCTATCTCAAAGACGAGAAGGATTACACTGAAAACATCCTGCGGCGGGCCTGTGATGAAAAATATATCAAGGCCCGGATTCACAGCAGCGAGGATGCGGTGCTCACCGGCCACAAATTCTACCTTTTGGTAACCGCCATGGCCGAATACCTGACCATGCTCGGCCGCCTGCAGCGCCACGGAATATATGCGGAACTTGTTGAAACCATGATCCGCACCGGCATATCCGACAAAAGCCACATGCAGGACCAGGGCCGGGTGGCACACCTGCGAAGCGTGCTTGAACAGGGGGGCTTTACCGTGGGCGAGCCGGAATGGAACGAGGAGCGAAATGTCTTTGAACTGCTGGTGTATCCCAAACAGGCCGATGAAATGGAGCAGATGTTTTCAGACATATCCGAGAAAAAGCAGATCACGGTCAAGATCGGCCGCAGCCTGGTGCATTCCAAGGACTACCAGAAGGCCCTGACCCTTTATGAAGAGATCGAGCCCTATGACGGCGATGAATTTGAAATTTATCAGGCCGGCGAAGATGAGCAGAAACAATCTGATCCGGTGGTGGTCAAAACCAAGGAGGAGCTGATCCATTACCTCATGGAGGCAGGCAAGAAAGGGCTTTCCATTCAGCGCTACAAGGGTCTTGGGGAAATGAATCCGGATCAGCTGTGGGCCACCACAATGAATCCGGAAAGCCGGACCCTTCTGCAGGTCAACGTGGAAAACATCGTGGATACAGACGATATTTTCACCATCCTCATGGGAGACGAGGTCGAGCCGCGGCGCAATTTTATCCAGAGCAATGCCCTGGAAGTCAGCATGCTCGACATTTAAACCGGTTGGCCGGCCCACCACCAAGGCCGGCGCTTTACCGGGATGCGGTGGAATACTTTTCCAGATCCCGGATTTCCCGGATCAGTTCCCGGATCAAATCCGGGGCCTGATACGGATCTGAATCAACAAGGTTTTGCAAATAAAGGCTTTGGTCGGCAAACTCCGTGAATCCGAGGTTGACAGATGCGCCTTTAAAAGAGTGGAGGAGGTGTTTTGCTTTTTCACGGTCCCCGGCTTTTATTGTATCTTGCAAATCGGATAGCTCCGCAACCGATGTCTGGATAAAAAGGCGGAGAAGCACTTTGTATTCCGCTTCATTCATGCCCAGCCGCGCGGCTTGGTTTTTAATATCCATATTGTATGGTTCCTGGTATGCGACGTTATTATGACCGGCTATTGCAAAAAAGCCGGATCAAAAACAGGCTGTGTGTGCCTTGTTGGTTTGAATTTGCTTGACAATATAGCGGGTTTTGCCTATAGTCAACACCTTTAAATTACGTAATTCATTTGAATTTAAGTTAAAAGAGAATTTTGCACATGCCGGAAGAAAAATCCCAGGACATTGTCTCTGCCAGAAAAGAAAAGTGGATGGATCAGTGGCTGGATGCCCTGATGAGCACTTATCCCAATGAATCCGCCCGTTTTTTCAAGGACACCACCGACCCGTTCGCCAACCCGGTGGGCTCCGCTTTCAGAAATGGCATCAGAAATCTGTTTGAAGTACTGGCAGCAGACACCTATGATCCGGACGCCGCCCGCAAGGCCCTGGATCCCATGGTCCGGGTCCGGGCCGTACAGGAACTGGCACCTTCGGCGGCTCTTGGTTTTATAACACAGATCAAGGCCATCATGGCCCGGGATGGCAAAGCCGGGGCCGGGGCGGATAAAATCAGGATGGACAAAATCGCCGAACATGCTGACAAAGCCCTGCTGACAGCTTTTGATCTGTATATGGGCTGCAAGAAGCATGTTTATACCCTTCGGGCCCAACAGGCCCGCAACAGTGTCCGGCAGCTGCTGGTCAAAAATGAGCTGATTAGCGAATTGCCGGATATCGATCCGGCAGTTATGGAATAAACAAACAAGGTTAACCGGCACAACCGGCATGGCGGCCCGGGGTCGGGATACTCCGGGACATGCCGCAGCCGGGCAAAGCGAGGTGGTGGTCAATGAATGCAGCGTATTTGTATTCCCTCATTACAGTTGTGCTTCTGGGACTGATCGCATATGCAGGCGCGGAAGCAGCTGGGCTCGAAGTTTTATTCGGCGTGATCATACCGTATCTCGCCCTGATTGTTTTTCTGATCGGCTTTGCCAACAAGATCCTGGATTGGACCAAATCCCCGGTTCCTTTCCGGATTACCACGACCATGGGCCAGCAAAAGAGCCTGCCGTGGATCAAACACGACAAGTTTGACAGCCCTTATACCACCGGCCAGGTGGTGATCCGCATGGCGCTTGAAATCCTGCTGTTCCGCTCTTTGTTTAAAAATCTCAGAACCGGATTTGGAAAAGACGGTCAGAAAATCACCTACAAGTGGGTGGTTTGGCTGTGGCTGTTTGCCCTGATGTTTCATTATTCCTTTCTGGTTGTGGTGATCCGGCATCTCCGGTTTTTTGCCGAGCCTGTGCCGTTTTTTGTATCCATGCTCGAGCGCGTCGACGGCATGCTCCAGATTATGCTGCCCAATTTGTTTATTTCCGGGGTGGTTTTGCTGGCCGGAGCTTCCCTGCTGCTGCTGCGCCGGGTGCTTTTGCCGAAACTGGTCTACATTTCCAGGCCGGCTGATTACTTTCCGTTGTTTTTGATCATCGGCATTGCGGTAACCGGCCTGATGATGCGCTATATCAGCAAGGTGGACGTGGTCCGTGTCAAGGAACTGACCATGGGTCTGGCCACCTTCCAGCCCTCGATTCCCGAGGGATCCATCAGCGGGCTTTTTTATGTGCACCTGTTTTTTGTATCCCTTTTGGTGGCCTATATCCCGTTTAGCAAGCTGATGCACATGGGCGGTGTCTTTTTGAGCCCTACCCGGAACCTGGCCAACAATTCCCGGGCCAAGCGCCATGTCAACCCCTGGAATTATCCGGTCAAGACCCATACTTACGAAGAATATGAAGACGATTTCAGAGATAAAATGAAAGAGGCTGGCCTTCCAGTTGAAAAGGAGTAGCTATGGCAGAGACGCCGAAACCCGAAGAACTGTTTCAAAATATTGATCACAGCCTGCCGGATGAGCCGTGGGAAGAGATGCCGCCTGATCTTTCCGAAGGCCGGTTCTGCTATCCCACCAAGAAAAAGAATCTGGAATATCTGGACCTGCCCACCACCACCAGCGATGAATGGTCGCCGGCAGACGAGGAATGGCCCATTCCGGACAACTGGAAGGAAATTATCCACGAAGGCTTCAAGGATCGGCTGGAAAAATACCGCTCCCTGAAAATCTTCATGGATGTCTGTGTCCGGTGCGGGGCGTGTGCGGACAAATGCCATTTTTTCATTGGTACCGGCGATCCCAAAAACATGCCGGTGCTTCGTGCGGAACTGCTTCGTTCGGTATACCGCAATGACTTTACCACCGCCGGAAAGATTCTAAAAAAGATCAACGGCGGCCGGCCCCTGACAAAGCAGGTATTAAAGGAATGGTTTTCCTATTTTTATCAGTGCACGGAATGCCGGCGATGCTCGGTGTACTGCCCCTACGGCATTGACACTGCGGAAGTGACCATGATGGGCCGGGAGCTTTTGTCGCTGCTGGGGCTCAACATCAACTGGATTCTGGAGCCGGCGGCCAATTGTTTCCGCACCGGCAACCACCTGGGAATCCAGCCCCATGCCTTCAAGGACATGGTGGATTTTTTCTGCGACGACATCGAGGAGATCACGGGAATCCGGATCAATCCCACGTTTAACCGCAAAGGTGCTGAAATCCTGTTTATCACGCCTTCGGGCGATGTGTTCGCAGACCCGGGCACCTATTCCTTTATGGGCTACCTGCTGCTGTTTGAACACCTGGGATTGGATTACACCCTTTCTACATACGCCTCTGAGGGCGGCAATTTCGGGCTGTTTACCTCCTCTGAGATGATGAAGCGGCTAAACGCCAAGATGTTTGCCGAAGCCAGAAGGCTTGGGGTCAAGTGGATCCTCGGCGGTGAGTGCGGCCACATGTGGCGGGTGATCCATCAGTACATGGACACCATGAACGGACCCGCAGATTTCGGTGAGGTGCCCAAATCCCCGATCACCGGCACGGTGTTTGAAAACGCGGCTTCCACCCGAATGGTCCACATAACCGAGTTTACCGCCGACCTGATCCGCAACAACAAGCTGAAACTCGATCCATCCAGAAACGACAAACACGTGGTCACTTATCACGATTCCTGCAACCCCTCCCGCGCAATGGGTCTGCTTGATGAACCGCGCTACGTGCTCAACAGCGTCTGCAACCATTTCTACGAAATGCCGGAAAACACCATCCGGGAGCAGACGTTTTGCTGCGGCAGCGGCTCGGGATTAAACACCGAAGAGATTATGGAACTGCGGCTGCTCGGCGGCCTGCCACGAGCCAATGCGGTCAAGCATGTGCATGACACATTTGGAGTCAATATGCTTTCCTGCATCTGCGCCATTGACCGCGCCGCTCTGCCGCCTTTGATGGATTACTGGGTGCCCGGTGTCGGCGTAACCGGCATTCATGAGCTGGTGGGCAATGCGCTGGTGATGGACGGGGAAATCGAGCGGACCATGGACCTGCGCTTCGAACCCCTGAACGAAGAAACGGAGGAAGACGCCGATGAATGATAAGAACAAGATCATCGCGGGCTTGGTCATCTTTTTTGTGGTGCTGCTGTTTCCCTTCTGGTTCAACCTGATTTTCGGCGCCGCCGACGCCGCCAAGGCGCCGGAACCCGAATTGACCGATAAAGCCAAGGAAGCGGAAGCCTGTATTGCTGAAACCGATCATATGCGCACCGAGCATATGCAGATTCTCGACCAATGGCGGGATACGGTGGTCCGGGACGGCAAGCGGATCTACAAGGCTGAAAACGGCAAGGAGTATGAAGCCAGCCTTTCCAATACCTGCATGGACTGCCACTCCAACAAGGAGGAGTTTTGCGACAGCTGCCATAATTACACCTCGGTGGATCCCTATTGCTGGGATTGTCATACATATCCGGAGGAGACAGAGTAATGGAAAACAGCAGAAGACGCTTTTTGAAAACCGCAGGATTTTCCATACTGGGAGTCGGTGCCGGTTCCATGCTCATCGGCCTTGCTGGCAGACCCGCGAGTGCTGCAGGCCCTGGCGCCGCATCCGGGCCGGAGTTCGGCGATCTGCCCGAGGCCAAACACGCCCGGCGCTGGGGAATGGTGATAGATACCCGCGAACTTGACGAGCGCACCTGCCGGAAAATGGAAGAAGCCTGCCACAGCATCCACAACGTGCCCGACCTTATCGGCAAATTCGGCAACAAGAACCATGAAATCAAATGGATCTGGGATACCGAATTCAAGCACGCCTTTCCCGGCCAGGAAGCCGAATTTCTGTCAGACAGGCTGGAGCACGCACCCATTCCGGTGTTGTGCAACCATTGCGACAACCCTCCCTGTGTGCAGGCCTGTCCCACCCAGGCCACGTTCAAGCGGGAAAAAGACGGCATCGTGCTCATGGATTTCCACCGCTGCATCGGCTGCCGGTTCTGCATGGCGGCCTGCCCGTTTGGCGCCCGCAGCTTTAACTTCCGGGATCCCCGGCCGGCCATCGAAGATGAAAATCCGGATTTTCCCACCCGAATGAAAGGGGTGGTGGAAAAGTGCAACTTCTGCGCCGAGCGCCTGGCTGTGGGCAAGATGCCGGCCTGCGTTGAGGCATCCGGGGGCGCACTGACCTTCGGGGATCTCAATGACCCGGACTCTGATATTCGCAAATTGCTGGCAGACGAGTATGCCATCCGGCGGAAACCGAACCTGGGGACCTTCCCCTCGGTGTTCTATATCGTTTGATCGTATGAGGGAGCTATGCTAGAAAAAGCGCTTAAAGGAAGCAAGACCTACTGGATGTGGCTGCTGGCCCTGGCGGTGGTGATTGCCGTCGGATTTGTTGTCTACCTGCGCCAGCTCGACTTTGGCCTTGGCATTACGGGCATGAGCCGGGATGTAACCTGGGGGTTTTACATCGCCCAGTTCACTTTTCTGGTCGGAGTGGCCGCCTCGGCGGTGATGCTGGTGCTGCCCTACTACCTGCACGATTACAAGACATTCGGCAAGATCACGGTTTTGGGCGAGTTTCTGGCCGTGGCCTCGGTGCTCATGTGCATGCTGTTTATCATCGTGGATTTGGGCCAGCCCATGCGGCTGTTAAACGTGATCTTCTATCCCACGCCCCACTCCATGCTGTTTTGGGACATGATCGTCTTAAACGGGTATTTGTTTTTAAACATCGTCATCGGCTGGAACGTGCTGGATGCGGAAAGAAACAACACGGCCCCGGAAAAATGGATCAAACCTCTGATCTATCTTTCCATCCCCTGGGCGGTGAGCATTCACACGGTCACTGCATTTCTCTACTGCGGCCTTCCCGGAAGGGGCTTTTGGCTGACCGCGGTACTGGCCCCCCGCTTTCTGGCTTCGGCCTTTGCCGCAGGCCCGGCATTTCTGATTCTGCTGAGCTTTATCATTCGCCGGTTTACCGGGTTTGACGCAGGAACCAAGGCCCGGCAGACCCTGGCCAAGATCGTGGCTTATGCTGTGATAGCCAACCTGTTTTTCTTTCTCTGCGAAGTGTTTGTGGCCGTCTACAGCCAGATCCCGGAGCATATGAGCCATCTGCAGTACCTGTTTTTCGGTCTTCACGGACATGATGCGCTGGTTCCCTGGATGTGGAGTTCCATGGCCCTGATGGTGCTGGCGGTGATTTTCCTGATCATTCCCGCTGCCCGGCAAAATGAAACCACACTGATTTTTTCCTGCGCGTTTGTGTTTGTGGGCACCTGGATTGACAAGGGACTGGGGATGATCTCCGGCGGGTTTGTGCCCAACCCCTTGCACGAGGTCAACGAATACATTCCCTCGATTCCCGAGATTGTCATCACCATCGGTGTTTATGCCCTTGGACTTCTGGTGCTGACCCTTCTGTACAAGATTGTAACCGGGGTCAAAAGGGAAGTGGCCGGCCAGGGATAGCCCGGGGCCGCAGTTTTAAAAAAAGGACTTTTTCCTGGGTTCACCCGTCACAGCCAGGCGGGTGAGCCCTTTTTACGTTACATGTCTGATGCAATTTAAGCTTTTTACCGCGTCCGCTGTTGTTGCAGGAAGGAAGCCTTGCGGCCGGGGTCGGTTTTTTCGCTCCTGACCGTTTCCGGGTTTCTTCCATCCAACCCCGGGCAATTTCAAACTTTATTCGCCCCGGCATTGGCTGAATTTATCCCGGAAACGCTCAATGTCGCTTCACAAACCGACCCCGCCCCCGGGCTTGGAAGGGTTCTTGCCGGGGCAGCCCACGGGACCGGGCATGAAAACAACGCTTTTTAGGACTTGAATGTGTTCCTTCCGACTCCCTTGGTGTGAAACTTTGCACACAGTCGGCCATGATGCCGGCCCGGTGGCGGTTTGCGAGTCGCATTGAGCGCGCAAGCGGTCAGCAGGGAGCAAACCGCCACCGGGTCGGCATCATGCGACAATTACAGGACCAGGCACGAACAGCAACTTTTTTGAAGTTACTTAGAAGACAATTTTCAGATGTCGCTATCAATTATTATTGAC
>Ga0182239_1000031_pt1 | contig 55984 bp, 52 predicted proteins | sample hydfrate6_PW_210_FD_132456 | JGI IMG/M metagenome (GOLD analysis project Ga0182239, IMG submission 132456) | Subsurface microbial communities from deep shales in Texas, USA - hydraulic fracturing test 6_PW_210 | ecosystem: Environmental > Aquatic > Deep subsurface > Shale gas/oil reservoir >... | reverse complement strand
TTTTTCGGAGACCGTAGGAGATAAGCTGTCTCTTCAAGGGCCTCAAAGTCCTCAAGAGACATAATAACAACCGATTCCGATGATTTGCGTGTTACAATCACCGGGGAGCGGTCTCTGCAAACACTTTCCATTGTTTTCGCAAGGTTTTGTCTTGCTGCGGTATAAGTTATAGCTTTCATATTATCACCTCCTGTACAGCATATTGTACGTATCAAAGGTAAAATGTCAAGGCGTAACCCGTACCCCGGCATTAAAATTTCGGGGGCAGTATATGAATTTTTTTAGCGTGTGCACAACCGGAAACATTTGCCATTGGGGCAACAACTGCCGGATCTGCCCGGTTTCCCGAATGGCGTCTACTGAACTGGAACTGAATCCATGGCAAAGAAAAAAACACGACCGGATCCGTTTACTGAGTTGACGTGGGATGATCTTGCGGACTGGGCCGGAGACAGAATTGTCTCCCGGGGAAAAGGATATCAGAGGATGGGACGGGTCCGGGAGCCGGCCGTAACAGAAGACGGCGGCCTGGTTGCCTGGGTGGACGGGACACAAAGATATGCAGTCAAGGTGGTTATGATGGATGATGGTCTGCCGGTGGAGGTTCTCGACAGCCTGGAAGGCGTACCGGTTATAAAAAAACAAGGTCGTTAAAAAGGCGGACGGTTTGCCAATTGCTCAGAAAACCAGTTTTTGGCTACAAAAACGAGAAGGCAAAAGTGACCGGCTTTCCCTGGAAAGCTTTCGTTGCGCAAATGCTGCATGAAATAGCCGGTGATAAATAAAAAGTATCCAAAAATCAAAACAGAGGGCGAACCATAATGGCTCTGGCTTCACTTTATGAAATTTTTTTCGGGTATTCCGCCCTGTTCCTTTGTATCGGGTTCGGGATACTGTTTTTGCGCCGGGCGGCCGGCGGTGTGATCGGTCCGGAATACTGGGGGGTGGGCTTTTTCCTCAACAGTGCAGGGTTTCTGTGCTGGGCGGCAACAGCAACAGACCGGCCATGGCTGTTTTTTACAGCGGGCGAGTTTTTTCACATGCTGGGTTTCGTCATCATGGTCGGGGGCGCCTACCGCTTTACCGGCAATGCGTTCAAGCGCTGGAATGTGTATGCCCTGTTCGGATTCGCCTCTGTCTGGGCCGTAGCAATGCTTCTGATGCCTCACTATGGCTTTGCTTCATTTTTTCTGATCATGGCCCTGCGGACGGTTCTTTTTGTATGGGCCGGATGCATGATGCTCAAATTCACGCCCTCCAACAGGACGGCAGGGCGAAGGCTTGCAGGATGGAGCCTGATCGTATGGGGGGTGTATGTTCTGCTGTTTCCCTTTTTCTTTCAGTTCCCGTCGCTGATTCATCCTGCCTTTGGATTTCTGGTGGGGTTTCATGTTCTGGCGGCACTTGGGCTGGTGGTTCTGGTCGTTGACAGGGTGCGGGTCCGCGCCGAGGACAGTGAAGACCATGCCAGGCGCCTTGAAGGATTTCTTCCCATCTGCTCTCATTGCAAAAAAATCCGGGACGATAACGACATCTGGCAACCCATCGAGTCCTATATACGGGATCGCTCCGATGCGGAATTCAGCCACGGCATATGCCCTGAATGTCTAAAAGTGCACTATCCCGAGTTCAGTTTCAAAACCTGATATGCGATGGGTGGCGGGGTCGGGCCAAGTCAACAAGTTAAAATCATATGAAATAAACGCAGATTGCTGCGTGTTTTTGGTCTTATTTCCCGGTTTTTGTTCTAAAAAACGGCATTTTAGGCACGGTCAGCCATTATGATCTTTTGATCAGTCATATTTCACGGCACTGAAGCGCATCAGCTTGTTCCAGTTGTGATGGGACTCGATGTAGCGGATGGTGCCGGTTTTGCCCCGCATGACCAGGGAATGCGTTGTGGCGCCGTTTCCGGTATATCTCACCCCTGAAAGAAAACTCCCGCCTGAAATGCCGGTGCCGGCAAAAAACACGTCATCGCTTTTCACCAAATCCTTGACGGAAAATATCCGGGACAGATCTGTTCCGGCTTCGGCCAGGGCCTTTTTCTCCTTGTCTTTCTGGGGATTGAGGCGGCAGAGCATCTCACCGCCAATGGCGCGGATCGCGCAGGCCGATAAAACCCCTTCGGGCGTGCCGCCTGTGCCCATCATCACGTCCACCTCAGAATTTGGATCAATGGCCATCAGGGCACCGGCAACATCTCCGTCTGAGTGAAGCTGAATGCGGGCGCCGGCTTTTCTGATGGCCTGGATCAGATCCGCGTGCCGGGGCTTGTCCAGGACAAACACCACAAGGTCGGCAATGTCTTTTCCCAGGGCTTTTGCGATGTGTGCCAGGTTTGTGTCAACCGGGGCATTGAGGTCCACGGCGTTTCTGGCCGCTGCTGAAACTGCCAGTTTTTCCATGTAATAGCTGGGCCCGGGATCAAGCATGGTGCCCGCAGGTGAGACCCCCACAACGGAAATGGCATTGGGTCGGCCGTATGCCAGAAGATTGGTGCCTTCCACCGGATCAACGGCCGCATCCACCCGGGGCCCGGCGCCGGTGCCCAGATGTTCGCCGTTAAACAGCATGGGGGCATTGTCTTTTTCCCCTTCGCCGATAATGACCGTGCCGTTGATGTCAATGGCCCCAAATGACAGCCGCATGGCTTCCACTGCGGCCTTGTCCCCGGATTCCTTCTCGCCTCTGCCCAGCCAGCGGGCCGATGCCAGGGCCGCGGCCTCGGTTGTTCTCACCAGGTCAAGGGCCAGGTTGCGCTGCGGGTTTTCCATTTGTGTCTCTCCTTGGGTCTGTATGCATGGGTAAAGATTGGTTGCGCGCTTTTGAGCCGGCACCATGATCTCTTCATAATAAACAAATGAAATGGATACAACCATTTGGTTTTTTACACAACCCTGATCCGGAAAATCCCGGCACAGCCCGGGTTGACATCCATTTGGATTCATGAAACTGTTTTTTTGAAATATTTAACCAACCCATAACCTCCGGCGTCAAAGCCGGGTGGACATTTTTTTGGAGATGACATGAGATATGAAGGACAGATTTACCGGCCGTTTAGCGAAGCCAACAGCTATCTTTTGCAATGCACCATCGGCTGTTCCCATAACCGCTGCACCTTTTGCGGCATGTACAAGGACCGCAGGTACCGGATCCGCTCGCTGGCCGAGATCAAGGCGGATATCCAGATGGCCAAAGACTATTACAGCGACCTTGAAAAGGTGTTTTTGTGCGACGGCGACGCCCTGGCAATGGACACAGGAGTGCTGCTTGAAATTTTAAATACCCTTTACGCCAAATTTCCGTCCCTGCGCCACGTGGGCACCTATGCCGGGCCAGGCAGCATCCTTGAAAAAGACATGAGCGAACTGACCGCGCTGCGGGCTGCGGGGCTGACCAAAGCCTATCTCGGGGTGGAATCCGGCGATGACCGGGTTCTGGCGGATGTCAAAAAAGGGGTGACGGCCGCAGAAATGCTCCGGGCCGGGCAGGATCTTGTGGCGGCCGATATCAACCTTTCTTCCATGGTATTGCTGGGCATTGCCGGCCGGGGCGATGCAAGCCGGCGGCACGCAGAGGCCACAGCAGAAATCACCAACCAGATGAAACCCCGCTACCTGGCCGCCCTGACCTACACGCCGGTGCCAAACACGCCGTTGTATCGCAAGGTGGAAAACCAGGCCTTTGAACTGCCCGGCCCGCTTGAGACCATAGAAGAGATGAAGATCATGATGGAAAACATCACCATCGACAACCTGAAATTTATCGGGGCCCATGCCTCAAATTATCTGCCGGTGAGCGGAGAGCTGCAAAAGGACAAGGACCGGATGCTGGCCCTGGTCAGCGGGGTTTTGGCAAAACAGGACATGACCGCCCTGCGGCCGGAAAATCATCGCGGGCTGTGATCCGGGAGTTGGGAAAAGAGGCAGAGCAGACGGGTGCTTCCGACTCCTGAACTGGCCGGCACTGCCGGGAAGGGGGACTGATGAAAACAGACATGCATTATTTCGGGGTGTATGCCCTGGCCCGGGCTGCCGGGATGCGGCCGGGGCCGGCGGAAATTGTTGCCACTGCAAGCGAATATACAGATGATGCGGTTTGGGACAAGGAAGCCTTTCTGGAAGACGGCAGATGCATTCTTGCGGAATTGACGGGCCACAGGCTTTTGGATTTCAAAAACGCAGACAACGAGGATCAGAGAAAGGTCTGGCTGCCGTTTCATTTTCTGCCCGGCGGAGAGGGGAAAACGCCTACAGACAGGCTGCTTTGCGGGAAAAACAGCCCGGTTGCCAAAAAAATGGTCAAAAGAAACACCGCCATTGCGGCCCAGGCACCGTACGGGCTTTATCTCATGGGGATCACGGCCCATGTGTACGCGGATACGTTTGCCCATGAAGGGTTTATGGGCGCTAACCACAGCTATAACGCCATAGCCGCGGGCAGTATTGAACTGGAGGTGGCAGACAACGGGGTTCTTGATTATATTCAAAACAAGGCAAAACAATTTTTGGAAGGGGTGGTGGCATACGGACTGAGCCAAACGTTTCCCCTGGGCCACGCGGCGGCCACCACCTATCCGGATCGGCCCTATCTGCGGTGGCGCTATGTCCGGGCCGCAGACGGCAAAACCGTTGAGCGGGAAAACCCCAAAGACTATCTGGATGCCTGCCGGGCCATGCATGAAATGTTTCAGGACTATTTGGAAAAAGTGCCAAAGCACGGGCAAAGCCGTACGGCAAAGCAGTGGCGGCAGATCCGCCATGGGTTAAAGAAAATCATTGAGCTGGAAGCCGATAAACCGGCGCGGATCAGGGCCTGGAAAAAGGCGATCCGGGAAAACCGGTTGTTTGGCGGCACAACCCGGATTCCTGTGTACAAGGGCCCCAGGTGGTCTGCCAGCATTGACGATCTGGAGCCGGAGAAAATCCCCAAAAACATGGACAAGCTACCGGTTTACCGGTTTTATCAGGCCGCCCGGATCCACCGGGCCCAGGTGCTGAGCAATATCCTGCCGCCCAATGACGTGATTGCGGCATAGGCCCGCCAGAGCAGGATCCCCCCCAAACCTTTATTTTTGATCATATGCCTTTTGCTGTTGACATTTCGGGCGGATTTGGTTGTATATGAAATTTTCCGTGTCGGTTGAGGTTAAAAAGTCGTATAACTGTAGAATAATACGTATAAAATGAAAAGTAAAAGGAGAAAAAGATGAAGTTGTTTCTGAAAAGTTCTTTATTGCTGATTTTTTGTCTTTTGGTGTCCGTTAATGTCTTATGGGCCAAAGACACAGCGTCCCAGGCAAAATCTCTGGTGGATGCCTACAGCTTCAAGGTTGGACCTGATATGCGATATATCAGTTACAAGGAAGATTCCATTGATATAGAGATTGATGGCTTCATGTACGGGGTTTCCGGAGAGATCGCCTATCACGGCATAAGCCAAGGCAAAGCCCCTTTGATGGCCAGTCTCAGTGTTGAATTTCTTGCAGGAGAGATGGATTATGATGGCAGTTATTGGAACGGAGATCCGGTAACGGCGGATACCGATGACTGGATATTTCAGGCCCGGGAATTGCTGGGTTATGATTTTTTTGTCAACGGAAACCATTTGATCACCCCGTTTGCGGGGATCGCTTATCGCTACTGGAATGATGAAATCGATGGGGCCGGCGGCTATGAAAGGGAAATCCAGTATTGGTATTCCCCGGTTGGTGTTCAGACCCTGAGTCGTTTGTCAGATCAATGGACTTTGGGGTTGTCTGCGGAATACGATATTTTCTGGGCCGGCCGGGTAAAGTCGCATCTGAGTGATGTATATCCGACTGCTAACGATCCTTCCGTGAGCCAGGATTTTGGCGACGGCTACGGGCTCAGGTTTTCAGCCCATTTTATCCGAAAATTTTCAGACCGATATTCCATGGTAATTGAACCCTACATCGCCTACTGGGATATTGATGACTCTGATCTCGCCTACTGGGATATTGATGATTCTGATCTCGCCACGGTGAAAGACCAGAAAGTCCAGAGTGTGCCTGTGGGTTGGGTCTATGAGCCGGCCAATGAGACCCTTTCTTATGGGCTGCGGGTGAGTTTTGGGTTTTAAGTATCGTTTGTCTTCCGCGCCGGGGATACCCGTAAGTTTTATGTGAATAACCGGATTTTCCGCAGCTTGATCCCGGGCTTTTACTCAGGGAGACAAGTTCAATGTGATGATTTTCTTTTTTCGGGAGTCTTGACCAAATCGCTGCAATATGATCATATGCCGGCATTTGAGTTAAAAATTTGCCCCGGAATAAGGAGATCATCATGCATTACAGCCAGGCCCCTCAATTTTTCAGCTTGTTTTTATTGCTATTGCTTTTGTGTGCACCGGTTTTTCAGGGATGCGCCAAGCCGGGGTTTCGCTCCGTCCCGGTTGATGAGCTGGAAAAGAAATATGCCAATGAGAACTCCCAATTTATGGAGATAAACGGGGCAAGGGTTCACTTCCGGGAGGAGGGAAGCGGCCCGCCCCTGCTGCTGCTTCATGGCGCCATGGCATCACTTCACACCTGGGACGGCTGGGCTGGCGAGCTTCGGGACGGTTTCCGGATCATACGCGTTGATTCACCCGGAAATGGTCTGACAGGTCCGGTGCCCGGATTTGCACACACCGAGCAGGGGCTGCTGGATTTTCTGGAAACATTTGTGGATGCTATGGCCCTTGACCGGTTCTATCTGGCGGGCAACTCCCTTGGCGGGTTCATGGCCTGGAATTATGCAGTGCAGCATCCGGATAAGGTCAAAAAGCTGATCCTGATTGCTCCTGCCGGTTACCCGCAGGAGCCTCCGGACGTGATAAAGCGGGTGAGTCTGCCGGTGGTGGGCGGCATCGCCCGGGTTTGGGCGCCCAGGTTCATGGTTGCCGCAAATGTGCGAAGTGCATACGGAAATCCCGATCTGGTCTCTGAATCCGTGGTGGACCGCTACCATGAACTGCTGCTCAGGCCCGGCAACCGCAGGGCAATGGTGGAGATCTTCCGGGCCATGAATGAAAAGGCTGACGGGGTTGATCCGGGTGAAAAAATAAAGCAGCTTTCCGTGCCTGTGCTGCTGATGTGGGGGGAAAGGGATCATTGGGTGCCGCCGGCACATGTTGAAAAATGGAAAAACGATGTCTCCGATCTTCAGGTCATCACTTATCCCGGGGCGGGACATGTACCCATGGAAGAGTTTCCAGGCAGAACAGCCAGGGATGCCCGCAGGTTTTTATGTGAATAAGCGATTATCAGGGCGATAGCAAAAAGGCGGGTGATGAAATCAAACATGCCCATGGTGGGCGTCGGGGTGATTGTGCTTCGAAATGGTCTTGTTCTGCTCGGCAGGCGCAAGGGCGCCCACGGGGCCGGAACCTGGGCGCTGCCCGGCGGACACCTGGAGTACGGGGAAACCGTGGAGGACTGTGCTGCGCGGGAGGTAATGGAGGAAACCGGGCTCTGCATCCATTCCATCACCCGCGGGCCGTATACTAGTGACGTGTTTCCGGATGAGGGCAAGCATTATATCACCCTTTTTGTGGCTGCCCGCAGCTACAGCGGTGATCCAAAAATTTGCGAGCCTGACCGCTGTGCTGCCTGGAAGTGGTTTGACTGGTCTGATCTGCCCCGGCCCTTGTTCCCGCCCCTTGCCTCTTTGCTTGAAACAGGATTTGTTCCGAAGTAGGGCGGAATTCTCACCTGACATCCACTGATCTGGATATCTGGCGGATGGCGTTTTGGATAAATGCGGGATTTTTGACAACCATGGACACGGCATGGCGGGGGCAGACAGCTGCGCAGCGGCCGCAGCCCCGGCACTGGCTCTGGTCAATGACCGCGCAGCCGTTGTGGATATGGATGGCCTTTACAAAGCAGGTGCCGTTTGTGCAGATTCCGCAGCCCGTGCAGTTATCGTCCACCGTCATGTGAATGCCCGGCATGCGGAAGATTTTTCTGCTGATATCCGGGTGCATGTATGGCAGCGTCTGCCAGAGGCAGCAGCAGGGGCAGCAGTTGCAGATGGTCATGAGTTTGCCGGGCGGGCCGATATTTAACCAGAGGGTATCAATGCGGTTGCGCCCGATCATTTGCACCAGTCCGGCTTCGCGGCATTTGCGGCAATGGGCGATGGCTTCTTCAACGGTGGCCCGCCGGCCGAAAGCCGGGTTGATTCCGTCTGCGGCCGCGCCCAGAAAAATGCAGCCGTATTCAACCGGATAATCCCTGCAACCTTCCGAGTCCCGGCAGATACAAAAATCCATGATCCATATCACACCGGCCGCCCTGATGAAATGTTCCACCACTCCGGAAGGCACCGCAAGGCTTTCGGGCGGAGCAATGGTTTCATTGATGGCAAATACGGAGTCTTTGGGCAGAAATACCACATCGTCGTTTTTAAAAAACATCCGCTCGATCAGCCATCCGATCACGCGGTAACGCGTTAGCCCGGACCAGAAAAACCGGGTTGCGTATATTTTGTTGATAAGTTTGCGTATTGCGTAAGGACTGGCCATTGGCTGCTTTTTCCGGATTTTCCAGTGGGTTCCGGTCTTCTCTCAAAAGGGTTGTGGACTGTATTGCGTTTTTCTGCTTCAGGGCAAAACAAGTCCTATAGCCTTTATCCTGCCATCTGTAAACAGCCAAAGGCTTGCCTGTGCCGGGCGGCCGGGCGGAGATCTGCGGTTGTAAAGGGATTGCGGAGTGGTTGCGGCGGATAAACAGGGCCGGTTAACGGCCGATGGCCATTAACCGGCTTTTGTATATGCGTGATTCAAAATATGGGAACCAGTGCGTATCCGTTGGCCTGGTACCCGATGGAGGAAATCCAGCCATTGGGAACAACATCGATTTCCGGGGATATGGTTTCCGGATCCACGCCAAAATACTCAACGGCATAAAGACAGACCTCCAGTTTGATTCCGTCCTTGACCATTTTTGAGATTACATTGTCCATTTTTTCAAGGGTTTTTCTCTGCTCCTCTGTAAATGCGCTTCGATCCGAGGACAGCAGCTTGACTGCGGTGCCCATAAATATCACAACAAACCGGGGTTTTTCTGATACCTCCCGGATGGCTTTGTCGGTGAAGGTCTCATGGGCCAGGGACAAATTAGCCAGCGCGCCTGCGGGATTGCCTTTTCTGAAATCAAATATCGTGTCAACGCTGTCTGCGCCCTGAAGCGCTTTGTATTGTCCGGCCGGTGCCGGACCGGCGGAAATCAGCAGGACAAGCAGAGAGAAAAAAACAAGCATTGTTGAAAATACATTTTTTGTTTCCATTTCAGCACCTCCAAAAATTGTTGTATATGCCCGGATACATTTCAATGATTCAGGTTGCGCCAAAAATCCGGGCCGCTTCAATATGAAGTGGTGATAAAAAAAATAAGGCCCCGCCATGCGATTGCAAGTGGGGGTGATATTTTTTGGGAATATATGCGGTTATACCACCCCGCGGTAAAATGCGAGCTGCCTGGCGTTTTCCCTGAAAGGGGCGAGAAGTTTTTTCAATTCGGTTTTTTCAAGGGGTTGTGCGTTGGATCCGGCATCCACCAGGGTTTTGACTTCGGTGATGCTTGAACATCCCACTATGGCAACTGTTATTGGTTTGCCAAGGGCATAGCGCAGCAGCAGTTCAGGGGTCACCCCCAGGTGCGGGGCAACGTAATGGCCCGCTCCCAGTATCTTCATGGCGATAACAGCGATGTTTTTCTCCAGGGCTGCAGCAAGTGTTTGGGTGAGAAAACCGCCAAGGATCTCCTCAACCGGATTGACCGGCATCATCACTGAATCCACGGGCCATTGGCGTACCGCCCGGGTCAGGACATCCGGGTCGTGATGGCCGGTCACTCCGATAAAGCGCACTTTCCCCTGCTGCCTGGCTTCCAGAAACGCTTCAAGTGCACCGCCCGGTCCTTCAATGACTTCCATATCCTGCATGGTGCGCACGTCATGGATCTGCCAGAGATCCAGATAATCGGTTTCAAGACGCTTCAGGGTCTCTTCCAGGTCTTTTTGCGCGCCCTTTTTGTCCCTGGATGCGGATTTGCTGGTTTGAAAAACACGGCTTCGCTGTTTTGGGTCTGATTTCCATTTTCTGCCGTAATAAAGCTCGGAGTCTGAATAAACCCGTGCGCTGTCAAAATAGGTGATGCCCTGCAAACAAGCGGCATCAATGACTTCGTTGGCCTCTTCAAACCGGCCGGTGGTTCTGAGCACGCCTTCGCCGCCAAGGCCCACGCGGGTGACCGCCTGCGGGGCTGTTCCAAACGGGTTTGTCTGTATCGGGTTTTTTTCCATGGTCTCAAAGATCCTTTTTTTGTTTTTCATGAATGCCGCAAGCGGCTTTTCCGAAGACGGATCCCATCATGTTTCCGTGTCCCGGGCAGACGCATATGGATCGGCATCTTTGCGCACATCCGCTTCCAGTTCCCTGAAACGATTGATCACCTCCTGGCGCTCCCGGCGCAGGAGTCTGAGCAGTTCCTCCTGGTTCCAGAAAAAAGAGCGCACCAGAATCCTGTCGCGGTATACGAGAATATTGCGCCTGTAGTGCAGGGCGGCAAATCCGGCCGGCGGCAGCAGGGCCAGGTAGGCAAGGGCCCATTTCCAGGTCATGCCAACAAAATACCACAGCCAGAACCCCAGGGCGGCATAGGTGACCGTAAATGCCAGAAATCCCACTCCAAAGTAGGCAAAGGCCCGGATGGGCTCCTGCCTGACAAGCCGGGCGGTGTATTTTGTAAACATGTACGGGACAATGTTGTGCACCAGGCCAAACAGGGCCACCGGGGCCATGGCGATGGCGTAAAACGTCATTTGCAGGCGGATGAGCCGCTGGTGAACCGGCTTGTTGAGCAGTCTTTTGACGGCATGGCTCAGCTCCGCCTGGCGCAGATGGTCCTGGTATCGGTCCACCTGGCGACGGAGCGGGGCAATGACTGAAGAATTGCGTACGGCGGCCCTTAACAGGATTGCGCTGATCTGCTTGCGGGTTTTTTCGCGGGTTTCAAAGGGGTCTCCGCCTGCAGCCGGATCGGGCCTGTACCATTCCAGCAGTTTCCATATCCATTGTTTGATCCGTGACCCGGGTTTTGCCTGTTGCGTGTCAGATGCCGGCTCATCTGCGGCAAGGGGTTCCAGTCTGTAATCCAGGGCTTCTGCCAGGTCTTTGGCCAGTTTGTCCACCTGCTGGTCTTCCACGTGCATGGCCTGCTGCCGCAGAGATTCCTGCAGATCCGCGGTCAGGCGCCGGACGGCGGCTTCCGGATCAATTTTGTGCATGCGGGCGTAATCCGACACCCGCAGAGGCGGGCCGAAGCGCAGCAGGGCAGAAGACATGAACAATTCCCTGTGCTCGTAATTAAGGCCCACCGGTACGATGCTCAGACCGAGCCGGTAGTTGTTGCGCTCTTCTGCGCCAAGGGCCATTCTGGCCCCGCCCGTGCGCAGTTCAGCCACCTGTCCGGGCGGAGAATTTTTCCCTTCCGGAAACAGCCCCAGGCAGCCGCCCCTTTCAAACAGTTCGTAAACCTTGTCAAACGCAGCCATGTTGCGCTTTCCGGAATCCCGGGTTTCGTGGGAGCGGTAGACCGGAATGGCCCCGAGCTGATAGAGCAGGCCGCTGACCAACCGGTTTTGAAACAGGCTGCTTCGCACCAGAAAATGGATCTGGCGCCGGGTCTCAACAGCCAGCAGGATGGCATCGAGTACGGAGGCGGGGTGGTTGGCCGCCAGGATCACCGGCCCGGATCCGGGGATGCGCTCCGGGCCCTGGCTGCGGACCTCGATAAAATAGAGACGGCTGAAAACGCGAAGCAGCCATACAATTACACGATACAGTTTCATATCAGCAAAGCCGTAATCAGTTTGTGGAACCGGTGTCCGGATCGGGCTGTTTTTCAAATGACCCGGTTTCCAGAAAACGGATCACCAGTTCAGCGGTTTCCTTTCTATGATGGATCTGATTGTGATGATAGGGCACCACAACAAAATCGTCGAGTCCGGGATAGCAGACCGATTCTACTTCAACCCGGCCGTCGTTTTCCTTTTCCAGCAGCCGGCCCAGGGCTATGGTGCTCTTGTTTCCGGCAATCGCGCCGATTCTGGTTTCATCGGGATCTGACAGGCCCAGTTCAGGGATGTTTTCCGGCTGAAGAGATTCAAGGGTGGCAAAGGTTTCCACCAGCAGCTCTGAGACATCTTCTGCAATATCGGCAAGCGCGCTTCCCTGGTTGGGCGTGGCAATGAGCACGGCATGGCTCACCTGCTTGTAATCCGGGCTGTGGGCCAGAAAATACCGGATCACAAGCCCGCCTGTGCTGTGTCCGGCCATGGCCACAGACGCGTTGTCCGGCAGTTCGGATAAAATTTCTTCCATCTGTTTGGCAAAAATTTCCGCCGCCTCATTTACGTGATCAAAGGTAAGGGGCAGATCAACGGAAATGGCCCGGTACCCGCGCTTTTCAAGAAAGCCGGCAAGGCTTTGCATGTCATCTGCGTCCTTTGCATAGCCATGCACGAGAATAACGGTTTTTTCAGACGGATTTTGCTCTCGGGGCTGCCGTTTGTGGTTTTGCGCGGAATTTTCGCAGGCCGCAAGCAGCAGGAACGGCAAAAACACTATGGCCAAAAGGCGCATAATAAAGACTTTCTTATGACGATTTTTTGCATCCGATCGCATGATTGCATTATAGCCCTGCTGCAGCAAAAATCAAACAGTGATGGCACCGTAACGACCAATATCTGCGTTACGCGCGATTCTTCAGAATTTGTTGCTGTTCGTGCCTGGTTCTATAATTTTCGCATGATGCCGGCCCGGGGGCGGTTTGCTCCCTGCTGACCGCTTGCGCGCTCAATGCGACTCGCAAACCACCCCCGGACCGGCATCATGGCCGACCGCAGGGCTTTCTTCCTTACAAACAGCGGGCGCGGTAAAAAGCTTTTTACGAGACCATCAAACAGTAACCGATGGGATTCAGGCGGTTTTGAGGCTGATTGCGGTTTGACACCCTGTTTGAATTTGGGTATATATTTAAAATGGAAAAGACGTTTTTTCTATTTATATCCCTGATCTGCCTTGCTTTGCCCGGGTGTGGTTTTTTTACTTCTTATTCCTACGAGAGCATCGCCTCTGAATATGCTCACCATACAATTCCCGGGCCGCCGGGACAAGGGGCGGCGGAAAAAACGGACCCACGGGATTCGCACAGCCCGGTGCAATTTCCGCTAACGCTTTCTTCCGCCATTGAAACCGCCTTAAATAACAATCCGGACCTGGTGCAGGCCGCCTGGCGAACCGAGCAGAGCCGGGCCATGCTCTCGCTGGCAGAAACCGCGTTCTGGCCCAAAGCTTCCCTTTACACCGAATACATGCAGGGCGATGCCCCGTCCGCCTATTTTTTTTAAAAGATCGATCAGCGCATGCTGCCGCCTGATGCAAATTTCAATGACCCGGGCTGGTTTGAAAATTTTGAATCCGGGCTCAAGGCACAGATGAATCTGTTTAACGGCGGCAGCGACTACCTGGAGCTCCAGATGGCCCGCATTGATGTGGACATTTCACAGCTTGGCCGGGCAGAGGTGCAAAACAACCTTGTGGCAGAAGTGATTCGCGCGTTTTATAATGTTTTGGCGGCACGGGATTTTGTCCGGATTGCCCGGCAATCGGTGGACACCGTAGCCAGGCAGCTCCAGAGCATGCAGGTCCGCTATGAGGGCGGAGCCGTGCTCAAATCCGATATTCTGTCCTTGCAGGCCCGGCTGTCCCGGGCCCGGGAGCAGCTCATAACCGGCCGGAACCGGTGCAAACTCACCGCCGCCGCCCTGGCCAATCTCATGGGGCTGGAAGCTTCCGCGCTCACAGGCGACGATAATGTCTTTGCGGGTGCGGATGCCGGTATCCCGGAGCTGCCGGCATCCTATGCAGCCGGCTTTCAACAGGCCCTGCAAAGCCGGCCCGAACTGGCCCGGATTCGTCAGCAAGTGGTGAAATCCAGATATGCACTGGCGGCTGCAAGAGCGTCTTACCTGCCCAGCCTTGATTTGATGGCCAGTTATTATGTGGATGATCCAAACATGGAATATGACCTGGACCGGGAAAACTGGACCGCAGCTGTCGTGCTCAACTGGGATCTGTTTACCGGGTTTTCCCGCCCGGCCCGGATTTCCAGGGCAAGGGCCCGGATAAATGAGCTTCTTGCCGCAGACAGAAAAACCCTGCTTGAAGTGCAGCACGATGTCAGGCGCGCTTATTTCAATATTGAGGATGCCGCAGCCCGCCACGAGGCGGCAAAGCAAAGCGCGCAAAGCGCGCAGGAATCATTCCGTCTTGTCCGGGAGCATTACCAGGGCGGTGCGGTGACCATCACCCGATATCTGGAGGCCGAGCTCGACCGTCGCCGGGCCCGGATCCGGGCCACTGCGGCCAGGTATGACAAGATCAAGGCAAGGGCGGAGGCGGCCCGGGCCATGGGCTTATGGGCCAGCCAGGAAAGAAAACCTTTTTTGCAGATGCAGCCGCGATGAAGAAAAAACACATTTACATGAGTATCGGCGCAGGTCTGGCAGCAGCGGTAGGGGTGATCCTGCTGATCTGGCTTTTTTCCGGGGATAAGATCGCCCCCGGCAAAACCGCCCCGGAAAAAGCCGCCGCCTGTCCGGACGGTACCGTCGTCCGGGCTGAGCTCACCACCGTGACCGAATGGTACGAGGCCGTGGGCACGGTGGTTTCCAAAAACCAGGCCCAAATCGAACCCCGGGTGACGGGTCCGGTAATGGCGGTGCGGGTGCAGGCCGGTGATGTGGTGAAAAAAGGGGATCTGCTGGTCAGAATAGACGATGACCGGCTTGACTCCCGGCTCTCCCAGGCCAGACAGCAGCTGCAGACGGCCATTTCCCGGCGCGGGGAGGCTGCCCAGGCGGTGAATTCAGCACAGGCCGCTTTTGCCCGGGCAGAGTCGGATTACAACCGGATAAAAAAATTTTACAAATCCGGGGCTGCCACAGAACAGGACATGGAAGAATCGCGGGCGGGATTTCTCCGGGCAAAAGCGGCTCTGGAGCGCTCCCGCAAAGCCCTTTCCGGTGCAAAATCCGGGGTGAAACTGGCCAGGGAAATGGTCCATGAGGCTGAAATTGCCCTGGGCTACACCGAGATCCGCGCACCGGCAGACGGCCGCATCTTAAAGCGCCTGGTTGACCCCGGAGACATGGCGGCCCCGGGAAAGCCCGTGCTTGTTCTGCATGTGGAAGGGGGACTGCAGCTTGAAGCCAATGTGCGCGAAGGTCTGATGAACACGGTCCGGCCCGGAGACGAGCGCAGCGTCCGGCTGCCCGGCCTTGACAGGACAGTGGAGGCGGTTATTGCCGAAGTGGTTCCCGCTGTTGATCCCCGGACCCGGACGTTTCCGGTCAAGGCGGACCTGCCGGAACTTTGGGACGCCCGTCCCGGCATGTACGGCAAATTGCTGATCCCGTACATGGACATCTCAGTGATTCTGATTCCCCAAAATGCCGTGCGCCGGGTCGGGCAGCTGGAGCTGGTTACGGTAAAAACCAAAGACGGCTGTCAGCGGCGCTACATCAAAACCGGAAAACTTCATGGCGACCGGGTGGAGGTGCTTTCCGGGCTGAGCGGCAATGAAAGCCTGCTCATAGAGGAGTCGGGAAACAATGGCCGATAACCGGCAGGAACCTTCCGGACTGATACCGGGCCTTGTCAGGCCGTTTCTTTCCGGCACCCCGGCTGTCATCGTCCTGGTGATCGCCCTTTGCCTGGGTGCGGCCGCCATAATGCTCACTCCGCGTGAAGAAGACCCCCAGATCGTGGTGCCCCTGGCTGATATTTATGTCCAGGCCCCGGGCGCAGGCCCCGGGGAAGTCGAAAAGCTGGTGGCCACCCCCCTGGAACAGCTGCTCTGGCAGATCGACGGGGTGGAATACGTTTATTCCATTTCCCGCCGGGGCATGGCCATTGTCACGGTCCGGTTCCACGTGGGCGAGGACTCGGTGGAATCGCTGGTAAAGCTCCATGATCAGATCACCATGCACAGCGACCGGGTGCCGCCCATTGTCAAGGGGTGGACCATTAAGCCTGTGGAGATCGACGATGTGCCCATGGTCAATCTCTGTCTGCATTCGGATCGCTATGATGATCACGAGCTGCGGCGCATCGGCGAGGAGGTTCTCTGGCGGCTTTCAAAGCTGGAAAACATTTCCAGAACCGACATCGTCGGCGGCCGGCAGAGAGAGATCCGGGTGGAGCTGCTTCCGGGGAGAATGAACGGGTACAATGTTTCTCTGATGGCGGTCAGCCGGGCGCTTCAGGGTGCGGATGCGGCGATTGCGGCAGGCGATATAGACCGGCATAACCGGAATTTTACCGTAACAGCCAGCTCTTTTCTCCGTTCCGCCGGGGAGGTGCGGGACCTGGTGGTCGGGGTGCACGAGGGGCGGCCGGTTTACCTGAGAAATATTGCCAGTATAACCGACGGCCCGGCAGAAGTATCGAGCTACACGCGCATCGGATATTCCCATCGACACAGAAAAGCCCACGATCACCAGGATCGTCCCCTGACCAGCCCGGCAGTGACCCTGGCCCTTGCCAAAAAGGAGGGGACCAATGCCGTTGATGTCTCCCAAAGCATCCTGGCGGAGCTCGACCGGCTCAAAAAAAGCGTTATCCCGGATGACGTCCGGGTTGAGGTCACCCGGGACTACGGGTACACCGCCCAGGAAAAAGTCAACAGCCTGCTCAGCTCCCTGTTTTTCGCGGTTGCCACGGTTGTGGTGCTGCTCGCCCTTGCCCTGGGCCGGCGCGAAGCGATGGTCGTGGCCCTGGCCGTTCCCATAAGCTTCAGTCTGGCCCTGTTTTGCAATTATATGTTCGGCTATACCATCAACCGGGTGACCCTTTTTGCCCTGATTTTGTCCCTTGGCCTGGTGGTTGATGACCCGATCACCAATGTGGACAACATCCAGCGCCACATTTTCATGGGAAAACGGGACCCGTTTAAGGCCACGCTGTTTGCCGTCCAGGAAGTGTTGCCCCCGGTGCTCATATCGACTGTGGCCATTATCATTTCCTTTGCGCCGCTTTTTTTCATCACCGGGATGATGGGCCCCTACATGGCGCCCATGTCTGTCAACGTTCCCCTGACGGTTATTTTTTCCACCCTGGCGGCCCTGACTGTGGTGCCCTGGATGACTTACCTGCTTTTGCGCAACCATTCGGCCGCAGGCCCCCGGGACCCGGCGGCTTTAAAAGAGCCCGGGGACGTGCCGCAGGGCACTCCGGATTGGATTTTCAGGGTTTACAGGCGGATTGCCGCCCCGTTTCTTGAATCCCGCATCCGGCGATGGCTGCTTTTGATCACAATCATTGTCCTGCTGGTATTGTCCATGCTTTTGGTGCTTTTTCGCATGGTTCCGCTCAAAATGCTGCCTTTTGACAACAAAAACGAATTCCAGATCGTCATTGACATGCCCGAGGGAACCCCCCTGGAAGCCACGGACGCGGCGGTGCGCGATTTTGAAAAATACCTGCGCGGCGTTTCCGAGGTCACCCATTACACCGCTTACGTGGGAACCCATTCGCCCATGGATTTCAATGCCATGGTCCGGCATTACTATCTGCGCAGCCAGCCCCACCAGGCCGATATCCGCGTGGACCTGGCCCTGAAGGGGCAGCGTGAGATGCAAAGCCATGGCATTGTCCTGCGCCTGCGAAAAGACCTCATGGAGATTGCTGAAAAAAACGGTGCCGCCATGAAGCTGGTGGAAGTGCCTCCGGGCCCTCCTGTTCTGGCCACCATTGTGGCCGAGCTGTACGGAAGCCCGGATAAGTCCTATGAAGAGCTGATCGCCGCGGCCGAACCCGTCAAGCAGCTCATGGCCGGGGAGCCTTCCCTGGTGGATATCGACGATATGACCGAATCGGCCCACGACCGCTACGATTTTGTGCTGGACCGGGAAAAGGCGGCCTTGCACGGGGTGTCTGCCGGGGCTGTCATCGAGACCCTTCGCATGGCTGTCCACGGGGCCAGGCCGGCACGTGTGCATCAAGACCAGGAGCGCCAGGCCCTGCACGTGAAAATGGTTCTGCCCCGGGCTCAGCGCAGCAGCATATCCGGGTTAAAGCGGATTCCCATGGTTGCCTCGGACGGGCGCATGGTGCCCCTTGGCGAACTCGTGGAGGTGCGCCGGATACCAAACGAGCAGACCATCTATCACAAGAATCTTGAACCCGTGGTCTACGTGACCGCTGAAATGGCCGGCCGTGCACCCGCGGAAGCCATTATTGCCATGCAGTCAAAGCTTGCCGAAAATCCCCTTCCCGAAGGCATCCGTGCGGAGTGGGCCGGTGAGGGGGAATGGAAAATCACGCTCCGGGTGTTCCGGGACCTGGGAATTGCCTTTGCCGCCGCCCTGATCGGCATCTACATCCTCATGATCCTTCAGACCAATTCCTTTCTCATGCCCGTGCTGATCATGATGGCCATTCCCCTGACCCTGATCGGGATTATGCCCGGGTTCTGGCTGCTGAACCTGGTGGCCGGCGGCGAGGTGGGCGGATACAAGGACCTGGTGTTTTTTACCGCCACAAGCATGATCGGCATGATCGCCCTGGGCGGCATTGTTATCCGCAACTCGGTGGTGCTCATTGAATTTATTCGCGATTCCCTGTCAGAAGGAATGGCCGTGAAAGAGGCCATACTCACCAGCGGAGCCATACGCATGCGCCCGATTGTCCTGACAGCCGCCACAACGGCGCTGGGCGCCTGGCCCATCACCCTTGACCCGATATTTTCCGGGCAGGCCTGGGCCCTGATCTTCGGGCTTTTTGCCTCCACCCTGTTTACCCTTCTGGTGGTGCCGGTGACATATTACGCGGTTTACGGGACAAGAATGGAACAGGATCAGGCAAAGGCCAAATGATACCCGCGGAGCTGAAGATACGCGCAAAGACCATGGCGCGGCATACTGTCTGAGCCGGGCTGCAGAAACAATTCAGGAAAATACAGGAAGGTGACATGGCCTCAGAAGCCCCCATTTTTGGTAAAATTTTAAACGATTATCTTGCAGCGGTGGATGCCCTGGATTTGACCGGCAAGACGGAAATTCTGGGCGTGCGGGTGGCAGACAATGCCGTCGAAGTGCCCTTTTTCGGCGGAATCTATACCATTTCCCCTGACAGGATCGCCGATCCCCGGGGAAATGCCCCGTCTCACGCGGTGAGCGTGATTTTGTGCAAATATCTGCTGCTCTGCCCGAAAGATCCGGGCACGGAGAGTGATCTTGTGACATATAAGGATTTCAGGGATGCCGCGCCCTATGTGACAGGATTTGGCAATACGGCTGAAAAACCCATATCCAGGGCGTTTTCCGGGCGGATCAGCGCCCTTGAAAATGCCTGCACACGCCTGGGGGGACAATCCTGGGATTCGGGGATTTCCTGTGATTTGTCCTGTCGGTTTCAGGCGCTGCCGCAAGTGCCGGTCTTCCTTTTATACAATGACGCGGACGAGGATTTTCCCGCAGACACCACCCTGCTGTTTGAGCGGCGTGCAGCGCAGTATCTGGACATGGAATGCCTTGCCATGATCGGGATGGTCCTGGCGCAATGGCTCGTGCAGGGCGCAGACAGGGACGTATCCGGGCTTGTATAGGTTTTGGGCAGGGGGAAAAGTCAGGTGCAGGTGGTGGCATAAGCACCATAGGTCCGGAATCACCTGCCCATTCGGTCAAACATCCACTGAAGCCGGCCCGGCTTCTTTTCCAGGGCCCCTTCCGGACAGATTTCCACGCAGCAGTAGCAGCGGATACAGGCGCCGTAATCGTAGGCGGGAACGGCCTTTTTCCTTTGGGGCGGCCTGATGGCGCCGGCCGGGCAGATTTTTATGCACTCAAGGCAGCCGGTGCATAAATCCGCACTTGGCACGGGCCGCTCTACGCACAGGTTTTTAAAGGTGCGGGTGTTTAACGGCCATCGAAATGCGTTTGAAAACAGCGAGTCCCCGGTTGCCGGCACAAAGTCGGCAACCTGCAGGTTTTCCGGGGGTTCGCCCACAAGGTCAATGTCTTTGGCCGATTTTGCGCCCCAGCCCCTGTCAAAACCGTTGACAATGGTGGGGATGTTTCTGAAATCCATGCCCGCCACTTGGGTAGCCGCATAGTCCACGGCAATGCCGTCTGTGCCGGCAAGCACCGTGTTTAGCTGCCTGGGTCGGCCGCCCCGGCCCGGGCCCTCGCCTTCCAGGGCGCAGACCGCGTCCATGACGTGAACCAGGGGTTTGGGCGGAACAAATCCAAAATTCATGGCACCGTAAAGATCGAGCAGAAAATCGGCAAAATCCGAATGCCGGGGCAGGCGCAGGTGCATCTTGGATTTTTCCATGCCGGCCATGGCCCCGAACAACAGCTTGACCGCGCCGGTAATGCCGGTGATGCCGTGGGTTTTGAATTTGGGCAGGCACAGGATCAAATCCGCGTCAAAATAGGCCCTGGCGATATCAATGTGGGGATATCGCCGGGCGCCGTCAAAATGCAGGGTCTCTACATCTGAAGGATCCGCGGTCAAAATCCCTTCCTGTTCGAGCACTTCTCCGTAGCCGGTTTTCCTGACCACACGGTCCAGGGAATGCACGGCCGGTGACTCCACCAATACCGGGGTGCCGCCGTTGTCTTTGACAATTTTCACCGCGGCCCGGAAAAATTCCGGATGGGTGATCACTCCGCTGTCATCGTCTGCCACGGTGAGCAGGTTGGGCTTTACAGCCACCCGGGAGCCCTTGAAATCCGCGGGTGAAAACCGGATCAAAGAAAGGCTGTCCTCAATGGCCCCCCGGATTGCCTCTTTTTCGTAACTGCTGCACTCAACAAGGGATACAAGCGACATGATTTTTCCTTGTCATCATTAAACCGCAGTCAGTCTGCAGGGCACAAACCTGTGGATCGGGGTGCCCAGGTCGCTGCGGTGGGTGTTTTGCGTCAGCGCGTTGACGTTGATGCCATGGGTCTCATCCCCGTATTGGAGGCCGAAACCGTGGGGGATGATCACCATGCCCGGCCGTACCTGTTTGCTGATCTGCAATGGCCCCCGAACCGAGCCCGCTGCTGTGGTGATTTCCACCTGCCGGCCGTCTTCCAGTCCCAGTGCTTCGGCATCATCGGGATGCACTGCCACGGTGCAGTCGCGTTTGCTTTTGTTCCATTCGGGATTTCGCATGAGGGTGTTGGCGTTGCAGTCAAAATGCCGGCCCGCATGCAGGATCAGGGGGAAGTCCGGCGGCATGCGGAGTTCTGCTTTTTCCGCTTCAGGTGCCAGGGTCTTTGCCGGATCTTCCAGCTCAGGCACAAAAATTTCGAGTTTTCCGGATTGGGTTTTGAGCATGTCCATGTTTTCATCCGGGTCTGCGATCCCCGCCCATAAACCCTCGGGGTGGTCGAGCAGCGCCTGAAAAATCCGGTCCCCCTGATCCGGTCCGGGTTCAAATCCCGCCCGTGCTGCGTTTTTCCGGAATGCTTTGGGCGCGGTCATCAAAAGTCCCCAGATGGCGGCCAGGGCCGCGGAATCCCACTGGCGGCCCAGGGTTTTGGCCAGCACAAAGGGCATGGCGGCCATGGCCGCGGGTTCTTTGCCCGCCCACTCCATGAGCCGGGCGCCGAAGTCCAGCCGGGAACCTGCGGCGGCCTGGTAGAGGGAATCCGGGATTTGGGGAATCAGGCCCATCCGGTCGGCGATCATGGTGGTGATCTGGGAGGACTCCAGGCATGATCCCGGGGGCTGGACCACCGGCCGGCGCACCTGCAAAAACACTTCAGGGAAGGTGTTGGGGAAAAAGGAGGTGTCCCAGGATTCGTAAAAACTCCGGCAGGGCAGCACATAATGGGCAAACCGGGCGGTTTCGCTCATGACAATGTCGTTTACCACCAGCAGGTCCAGGCTGGAAAAGGCTTTTTCATAGGCCCGGGTGTCGGGATAGGAGCGCAGGGGGTTGACCGCGCTGACATACACGGCCCGAAGCCGGTCGGCCTGTCCGGAGAGGATTTCCTCGGGCATCACTGCCGGGGGAAAGGAGCCGGCGGCCGCAGGCGGCATGTGGGTTGCGGCCGTGCGCCAGGTTTTGGGGTTTCTTTCATCTGCATGAAATCCCATGGGTACGATAAATCCGGGAATGACGTTTCCGCCCCGGACCATGAAATTGCCGCACACTGCTTCCAGGATCATGAGAAAATAAAGGCTCAAAACGTTTTTCCGGCCCATGTAAAGTCCCAGGTCCGGGTGCACGCACCATTTTTTCGATACCATGAGGCGGCACAGCTCGTAAACCGGCTCAAATTCCAGTTCACAGGCGGAAATGGCTGCTTTGTCATCAAAATCTTCAAACCAGGGCCGAATCCGGTTCCAGCCCTCCACGTGATTTTGGATATAATCGGATTTTTCCCAGCCATTGCTTACGATAATGGCGATCATGGCTTTTAGCAGCAGGGCATCGGTCCCGGGCCGCACCGGCAGATGGATGTTTGCGGCAGCAGCGGTTTCGCTTTTGCGGGGATCCACGGCCACAAGGATTTTATCCGGATCCCGGGAGATTTCCGTGAGGGTTTTTCTGGCCCGGGGCATTTGGTGGCTTTCCATGCCGTTCCAGCCCCAGGCCACGAGCATCTCGGTTGCATGCTCATCCGGGATGGCCAGGTTGTACTGCTTGCCCAGTATCCGGCCAAAAAGCCACCATGCGTCTGAAAATTCCTGGCCGGCGGATGAATAATAATACTGCGAGCCCATGGCCCGCAGCCAGGTAAGGCCGAAGGTGGCCTCCATGTGACCGCCCTGGGCGCTTCCGCCCATGTAGGCAAGGCTTTGCGGGCCGTGTTTTTCGGCAATGGTCTGCATTTTTTCGGCGATTTCGCCCACGGCCCGGTCCCAGGTGACAGGCTCGAACCGGTTGTTGACCTTTTTCAGGGGCTCGGTGACGCGGTCTTTGGGATACTGGTGATAGGCGATATTCAGGCCTTTGCGGCACACATAACCCCGGCTGCGGGGGTTGTCCTTGTCCGGCCGGGCCCGCACGATGCGGCCGTTTTCCACCTGCAGTTCCAGCCCGCAGTTCTGGGCGCACAGCACACATCCGGTTTTATGCCATTTTCCCATGGGTTTCTCTCCTTTTGGTTATGATTGGCCGTGACAAGACGGGCCGGATTTCAGCAGGCGGTCAAATACCATTGTGTTTATTTCTTTGTTTTTATGGCAATGTCACAGCCGGTGGGGCCAGGGGCCGGAGCCGGGATACAGGATGCGCTTTTTTGCAATAACGCAGGTCATACAATTGCATCCGGGGGTCAAGGGATGCGGGCCTTTTTCCCGGGCTTTTTCCATGGAAGCCTCGATCATTTCCATAATCATGGCCCGATCGGTTTTGATTCTTTTATGGTTGGCAATGCTGCAATACATTGTCGGTTGTTTGTCGGAATTCATTTTTCACCCCTGGCAAAAGGCAATAAAGGGTTTAGCTCCTCAACTACGCCAAAGCGTTTTGCAAACCGCAGCAGACGGGTCGTGTCAACAGGATGAAAAACAGAGGAGATGAACCCAGCTGCACCCGCCTTCAGAAGGGCTTGCAAATCAGCTATATCCTGATATTTTCGGTCCGGTTGATTGGCAATGGCCATGAGTTTTAAAACAGCATAATCGGTCGGCTGAATCACCGGCATTGGGCCTAGATATTCATCTTCGACAATAACCGCGCTTTCAAGTATTTCTGCACCTTCAGGTGTGTGGACAAACATGAAATCGACTTTGCCGTACACCCCCATTTCTGAATCAAACTGGGCAAAAGCCTCTGTATCTTGGAAGCATTCAAACCCAAGGGTGCTCATCAAGGTTTTGATGGTGTTTCGGTTTTTTTGTTCAGCCAGCAGATCGATATCTGCGGTATACCGGGGGATTCCGTACAATGACAATGCCATTGCCCCGATAAGTGCATGCCGTACCCTTTGTTCGGACAAGTTCTTATGGAGAATGGATAATATTTTTTGCAGCCTGGAAGCGGTCATCAGAAACCTGTTTTTCTCGTATAAATCTTGATGGCACCGTAAAAAGCTTTTTACCGCGTCCGCTGTTTGTCAGGAAGGATGTCCTGCGGTCGGCGCCGGCTTTTTCGCTCCTGATCGTTTTTGCGGATTGATCAAATACCTTTGCTTAAAATTGACAAACTCGCCCTGCCTTCCTCAAACGATTTGGAATCTTTACGCAAAAACGATCAATGTCCCTTCAAAAACCGACCCCGCCCCTGGACATCCTTGGAAGGGTTCTTGCCGGGCCAGCCCACGGGACCGGGCATGAAAACGACTCTTTTAAGACTTGGATGTGTTCCTTCCCACTCCCTTGGTGTGAAACTTTGCACACAGTCGGCCATGATGCCGGCCCGGGGGTGGTTTGCGAGTCGCATTGAGCGCGCAAGCGGTCAGCAGGGAGCAATCCGCCACCGGGTCGGCATCATGCGAAAATTATAGAACCAAGCACTAACGGCAACTTTTTTGATGTTATTAGAAGTTCTAAAACTGGTATATTTGTCAAATAACATTTTGATTTTATTTAATATTTAACACTTAATCACTTAAAATTGCCTGTAAAAAAGATCTTTTACAAGCATATCAATTTTTTAAAACCGAAACATGAAACAAGTTTACCGGCAATGATGCCACAATGCAATAGATTGGAAATGATTTCTTCCTTTTTTGAGCCAAAGCCGATGCAGGATGCCGCCCGTCGGGAAGTGACCAGAGCCGGCACAACCCTTGACGGTTTGGGCAAAAGCGGGTATGGTCGGAAAATGAAAGCAAAAATTGCGGCAGAAACCATGCAGGCCTGCAGAGGCATCGGGAAGGAACGGATATGGGCATAAATACCAAAAAACTGCTTTACTCAAAACGCTTTGCATACCTGGTCTACCGGTTTATCCGGATATATTCGGCCGGTTTCCGGATGCGGGTGGTCAATGAGGCGCCCTGGCAGCAGCATGTTGAGGCCGGGGGGAAGGTGCTGCTCTGCGTCTGGCACCAGCAGTTTTTCTCCCTGATCCGGCCCTTTAAAGCCTATGCGAAATACCGGCCCGGGCTGATGATCAGCCGAAGCCGGGACGGGGAGATGATTGCAGCGGTGGCCAATTACACGGGATGGCACACGGTGCGCGGCTCTTCTTCCAGGGGCGGGCGCACGGCCATGTCCCGGATGATCCGGCATTTGCAGGAAAACCGGCTCGGGGCCCATATTTTAGACGGCCCCAGGGGCCCGGCCGGAGTGGTGAAAAACGGGGCCGTCAAAATCGCCATGGACAGCGGGGCGCGGCTGGTGCCAGTGTATGTGGAAGCTGACGCCAAATGGAGCTTTAACTCCTGGGACCGGTTTTTTGTGCCCAAACCGTTGTCCCGGGTGCGGATCCGCTTTGGCGACATGCTCCCGCAGATTCCGCGCACAACCGATACGGCCGGGCTTGAAGCCTGGCGCAAATCCCTTGAAGACCGTATGCGCCCGGGGCTGGTGCGCTAAACCCAAATCATCGGGTGCTTTTGCCGCCCACCACGGCCTGCAGTTGGGCCACCATCTGCTCGAGTTCCGCGGCCTGGGAGGAAAGCTCTTGGGCCGCGCTGGCCGACTCCTCGGAATTGGCCGCGTTTTGCTGAACCACCTTGTCCATTTCCGAAACCCCGGTGTTGACCTGCTCGATGCCCTGGGACTGCTCCTTTGATGCTGCGGCAATCTCGCCGATGAGGGTGTTGACCTTGCCGGAGCTTTCCTTGATGGAATTGAGCTGGGCGGCCACTTCTTCTGCCACGTTCACGCCGTTGCCTGCGTTCTGCTGGGACTGCTCAATGAGCCGGGAGGTGTTGCTGGCCGCCTCGGCACTTCGCTGGGCCAGGTTTCTGACCTCTTCGGCCACCACGGCAAAGCCCTTGCCGGCTTCCCCGGCCCTGGCGGCCTCAACAGCGGCGTTTAATGCCAGCAGATTGGTCTGAAATGCGATGTCGTCAATGGTTTTGATGATTTTAGACGTCTCATTGGAAGACTCTTTTATTTCGTTTATGGCCGTGTTCATTCGCTGCATGGAGGCAACGCCGGAGTCAACCGCAGATGCCGTCTCCTTGACCGCCCCGTCGGCCATTTCAGCATTGTCTGCATTCTGCCGGGTCTGTGCGGCGATCTGCTCCAGGGATGCCGAGGTCTGCTCCAGGCTTGAAGCCTGCTCGCTTGAGCCTTCAGCCTGGGACTGGCTCGATGAGGCAATCTGGCCGGAGGCAGAGGCCACCTGCTCGGAGCTTTTGCCCAGGCCTTCGACGATTCCGGCCAGCGTCCGGCTGGTCCGGCGGCTGAAGAAAAAGGCAACTGCAATGGATATGCCGGCAAGGGCCAGGGAAATCAGCATCAGCAGCCTTGTCTGGGCCGCTATGTCTTTTTGAATGCTTTCAACGTAGACGCCCGTGCCGATGATCCAGCCCCAGGGTTTGAATTCCGCCACATAGGACAATTTCGGCTCGATTTGCCCTTCGTTGTCATAATACTGCCATTTGTAGGGCACATGGCCGGCGCCTTCCTGTTTTGCCATTTTTGCGAATTCTACAAAAAGGTTGCGCCCGTCAGGATCCGTGATATCAGAAACATTCTTTCCTTCCAGGTCCGGGCTGAACGGATGCATGACAATGCGCGGGCTGAAATCCTGGATCCAAAAGTAATCCTTCATTTTCGGGCCGTAGCGGATGGTGCGCACGGTCTCCTTTGCGTGCTCCTGGGCCTCCTGTCGCGACATTTCTCCGGACTGCTGCTTTTCATGAAAGTTTTTTAAGACCGAAAGACCGACTTCCGCCAGTTCTCCGGTTTTTTCTTTTTTTTCAGTGTAAATGCTTTTTTCCAGGGACCGGCTGCTGACAACCCATAAAACAAGGGCCACCACAAGCACGGGAATCACGGATATGGCGATAATTTTGGCATTCAGACTCATTTGCCGGATGGATCTCATTGCTGCCTCCTGTGTGTCATTGTAAACATTGTTTTTAAACAACAATGTTGTTCATGCAAAAACGCGCTGTCGGGAATCGGGAATTTTTCCAACCCGTCACCGGTTCTGTTTTTACCTTTCGGTGCGTTTGGGCAGATGTTTAATGGGGCAGGCGATTTTTTCTTTGCCGGTTGTGGGGCGGGCCCGGCGGGCCTACATCATGAAAAAGGGATCCACGTCAATGGCGGTGTGAACGTCGCGGCCAGGGAAGGCCGAAGGGTTCTGGGTGCGCAAAAGGTTTAGCATTTTCCGGACAGGGCCGGCTTCCGGGGCCTTTAGCAGGATCTGCCAGCGGTAGCGGCCGGCAATGCGGGTGACCGGGGCCTCAATGGGGCCGAGGACCTGGACCTGTTTTAAGTTCGGATCACCGCTGTTTTGAATCTGCTGGCACATGCGGCCGAGGTCTTCTGCCTGCTGCCGGGTTTTGGCTTTGTCCCGTCCGGAGATTTTGAGCTGGGTCATGCGGGCAAAGGGCGGGTATTGGAGGGATTTTCTGAATTTGATCTCCCGGTTGTAAAAGGACATGAAATCCTGGGCCCGGGCGGCCTCGATGGCAAAATGATCCGGACTGTAGGTCTGGAGCACCACTTTTCCCGGGGCCGTGCCCCGGCCGGCCCGGCCGGCCACCTGGGCCAGGACCTGGAAGGTCATCTCCCCGGCCCGGAAATCCGGAAACGACAGGGAAAGATCCGCACAGATGATGCCCACCAGGGTGATGTTGGGAAAATCATGGCCCTTGGCCACCATCTGGGTGCCCACCAGAATATCGATTTTCTGTTCACGCAGTTCCTTGAGGATTTTGAGCAAAGCGCCCCTGCGGTTGATGGTATCCTTGTCCATGCGCGCCACCCGGGCTTCCGGAAAAAGGGCGGCCACCGCGTCCTCAAGCTTTTCCGTGCCCGTGCCCAGCTGTTTGATCGAAGCCGAGCCGCAGGTGTCGCACTTGGCAATGGCGGCCCGGAAATAGCCGCACATGTGGCATTTGTAGATGTTGGCTTTTTTGTGAAGCGTCAGGGTGATATCACAGTGCCGGCATTTCAGGGCCTCGCCGCACTGGGCGCACACCGGGTAGCTGGCAAAGCCCCGGCGGTTTAAAAACAGGAGCACCTGCTCGCCCCGGCCAAGGGTGGCCCGGATTTCCTCTTCCAGGGGCGGGGTGATAAACCGGCGTGCGCCTTTTAGTCCCCTGTGCTGCCGGAGATCCACCACCGCCACCCCGGGCATGGCCTGGCGGTGGATGCGCCGGGTGAGGTTGAGTTCGCGGAATTTTCCGGCGGCCACGTTATACACCGACTGCACCGAGGGGGTGGCCGATCCGAGCACCACAGCCCCGTCCGCCAGCTTGGCCCGGACCACGGCCATGTCCCGGGCGTTGTAGTGCAGCCGGCCTTCCTGCTTATAGGAGGTGTCGTGCTCTTCGTCCACGATAATGACACCGGGTCGGGTCAAGGGGGCAAACACCGCAGAGCGGGCGCCGATGACCACCGGTGCCTCGCCCCTGGCAATGCGCATCCACTGGTCAAAGCGCTCGCCTGCCGACAGCCCGGAGTGCAGCACCGCCACCCGGGCGCCGAACCGGGCCCGGAACCGGCGTTCGATCTCCGAGATCAGGGCGATTTCCGGTACCAGGACCAGGGCTGTGCGGTTGTGCTCCAGGGCATGGGCGGCAATGTGCATGTAGACCTCGGTTTTGCCTGATCCGGTCACGCCCGCCAACAGATAGGTGCAGAATCCGGATGTAACGGCCTCTGCCGCTTCCCGCACCACCCGCTGCTGTTCGCCGGTGAGCCGGGGCGGGGTGTCCGGGGTCACGGGATCGCCAAACGGGTCGCGGTAAACCTCCTGCTCCACAATGCAGACAATTTTCTTTTTGGCCAGGTCGCGCACATGTGCGGCAGCCGTTGGGACGATTTTTTTCAGGGCGGCCACCGGGGTTTGGCCGTGGGCGCGCAGATGGCCGATAATTTTGACTTTGGGTTCAGACAGGCCCGATTCATCCGCACATGTATCGGCCAGGGCGGCACAGCGCTCGGTCTTGGTGCGCACGGCCTGCCGCTGGAGCTGGTGCTGTTTTTCAATCAATCCCTGCCGGCGCATTTTTTCCAAAAGGCTGCGGGGAATGTCTTCACCGGTGTTTTTGCAAAGTGCCGCCCATCTGCAGGCTTTTTCAGTAAGCCGGGCCAGGACTTTGTGCTCGCAATCGGCCAGGGTGTTTTGTTCCAGGGCCCGGCGGCCCTGTGCAGTGGGCGAAAAAACCGCGTATTCCGATGGGTTGATGCCCCCGGGCAGGGCGTCTGAGATGACCTCGCCGATGGGATGGATGTAATAGTCGGCAATCCAGCGGAAAAACGGGATCATTTCAGCCGGAAACAGCGGGGTGTCGTCATCTATGACATCGTCTATGGGCTTTAGGTTATCCGCGGTATCCCGGCTGTCATCTCCCAGCACATAGCCCGTGATCCGGCGGGAGCCAAAGGGCACAAGCACGCGTTTGCCGGCTTCCACCAGGCCTTCTGCGGCCGGCGGCACCTGGTAGGTATAGGTGCCGAATACCGGCATGGCCACGGCCACTTCAACCTGTCTAGGCCGGGTCGGCATGGGCGAAGACCGAGGCTTTTTTCTGCTGCTTGCGCTCAAATTCCTGGGCCTGGGCCACGGTAATGGCCATGACGTTGACCACGTTTTCCATGTCTGTATCGCGCTGGACCACGTTAAACGGCCTGCTGATGCCCATCAAAAGGGGTCCCACGGCCTTGGCCCCGCCCAGGCGCTGCATGAGTTTGTAGGCGATGTTGCCGGATGCCAGCTCCGGGAATATGAGCACATTGGCGGGCGCGCCCAGGCGGTTGAACGGGTAGTGCTGGTTTAGGACCTCGGATACCACTGCCGTATCCGCCTGCATCTCGCCGTCAATGGTCAGCGACGGGTCCCGCTTCATGGCGATTTCCACGGCTTTTTCCACCCGCCGGGCATCCGGGTGGCGGGTGTCGCCGAAGTTGGAAAACGAAAGCATGGCGATTCTGGGGTTGATGTCGAAAAACCGGGCCATTTCCGCGGTCAGCAGCGCGATTTCGGCAAGATCTTCGGATGTGGGGTTGATGTTGACCGTGGCGTCGGCAAACATCAGTATCCGGTCCCGGAAGACCATCAGATAAACCCCGGACACCTTGCTGACACCGGGCCGCCGGGAGATCACCTGGAGCACCGGCCGGATGGCGTCCGGATATGACCGGCTGATGCCGTGGACCTGGCCGTCGACCATGCCTTCATGGACCATCATGGCCCCGAACACGAACCGGTTTTTCAGCTGATGGCGGGTTTCAGCCGGTCCCCATCCCTTGCGCGCCCGCATTTGGTGCAGTTTGCCCACATACTCGTCAAACAGGGGGCTTTGCATCGGGTCAATGATTTCAATGCCGTCCAGAGGCACATGGATCTTCCGGGCCAGGTCCTTTATCTCCTCGTGACGGCCGAGCAGAATGGGCCGAACGATGCCTTCGCTTGCAGCGTGATGAGCAGCTCTTAAGATCACGGGATGGTCGCCTTCGGGCAGCACGATCCGCTTGGGGTTCTGCTGGGCCCGGGTGATGATCTTGCGCATGATTTCGCGTTCCGGTCCCAGGCGGGCCTCCAAAGCCTGGATATAGGCGCCCGGATCGCTGATCTGTGTGCGCGCCACCCCGGTTTCAACAGCGGCCCGGGCCACGGCCGGGGTGATTTTCAAAAGCACCCTGGAATCCAGGGGCTTGGGGATGATATAGTCGGGCCCGAAGGTCAGAGCCGTGCCCCCGTAGGCCCGGATCACCGAGTCGGGCACATCCTCCCGGGGCAGTTTGGCCAGGGCGTGGACCGCGGCCAGTTTCATTTCCTCGTTGATGGCCGATGCGCGCACATCCAGGGCGCCCCGGAAAATATAGGGAAATCCCAGCACGTTGTTGACCTGGTTGGGATAGTCGGATCTGCCCGTGGCAATAATGGCATCCGGCCGGACCTCTTTGGCTTCGTAATAGCCGATTTCCGGCTCCGGATTGGCCAGGGCGAATATGATGGGGTTTTTGTTTAACAGCCGCAGCAGATCTGTTGTAAAGGCCCCTTCCACCGAAAGGCCCAGCAAAACGTCGGCGCCCCGGGCTGCATCAGCCAGGGTGCGCTTGTCCGTGGCAGCGGCAAATTCCTCCTTGTAGGGATTCATGCCCTGCTTGCGGCCCTGGTAGATCACACCCCGGGAATCCACGAAAATGATGTTTTCCTTTTTCACCCCCAGGGATACATACATCCGGGCCGTGGCAATGGCGGCCGCACCTGCGCCGTTTACCACCACTTTCAGATCTTCGGGCTCCCGGCCGGTCAGGCGGCAGGCGTTGATCAGCGCAGCCCCGGAAATAATGGCGGTTCCGTGCTGGTCGTCGTGGAAAACCGGAATGTTCATCTCCCGGCGCAGGGTGTCTTCGATGTAAAAACAGTCCGGGGCCTTGATGTCCTCGAGGTTTATGCCCCCGAATGTGGGCTCCAGCAGCCGGACGGTCTGGATAAATTCGTCCGGGTCCTCGGTTTTGATCTCGATATCAAATACATCCAGGTCGGCAAAGCGCTTAAACAATACCGCCTTGCCCTCCATGACCGGTTTTCCGGCAAGGGCCCCGATATTGCCCAGGCCCAGTACAGCGGTGCCGTTTGTGATCACGCCCACAAGGTTGGCCTTGTCCGTGTAATCATAGGCCAAATCCGGGTCTTTCTGGATTTTGACGCACGGCAGGGCCACGCCCGGTGTATAGGCAAGGCAGAGATCGCCCTGGGACATGCAGGGTTTTGTGGGCACCACCTCGATTTTGCCGGGCCTGGGCTTGTTGTGGTATTCAAGAATTTCTTCATCAGTGGGCATTGTCAACAGCTTCCTTTGATGGGTTAAGGGTATGGCGCAATAAACATAACTATATCCAAAATCCCTGGTGTGTCAACCGGGGGACTCTTGTCTTAGGGCTTGAAAAATATTTTTTAAGGAGTAGAATGAATTTTTGTAAAAAACGAGTGAGCGTTCGTTTTATTTCCGGACCCCCAAAAAAGGAAACCCCAAATGGCCGAGCAGTTGTATCCCGGGCTTTATCGCATTCACATTCCGCTGCCCGAAAGCCCGCTGAAATATTTAAATTCGTATGTGATCAAAGGCGGGGATCGAAATCTTGTCATTGACACCGGTTTAAACCGGGATGTGTGCAAAAGGGCCATGCTCGAGGGCCTGGATGAAATCGGCGTTGCCGTCGATTCCATTGACCTTTTTATCACCCATCTGCATGCGGATCATTTCGGGCTGGTGCCCGAGCTTGCCGGTGAAAATACCCGGATTTATTTCAACCGGCCAGACAGTGAACTCATTGAAAACTGGCAGGGCTTTGAGCCCATGATTGCCTATGGCGGCCAGAGCGGATTTCCCGAACAGGAGCTGAGAAACGCCCTGAACCAGCACCCGGGCTTTAAGTACGGCACCGGCTGGATGCCGTTTATGAACCTGATTGAAGACGGCCAGCCCCTCACCGTGGGCGATTACGCTTTTACCTGCATCCAGACCCCGGGCCATACAAAGGGGCATACCTGTTTGTATGAGCCGGAGAAAAAGATTTTTATTGCAGGCGACCACGTGCTCTACAATATTACCCCCAATATCCAGTGCTGGTCAGATACGGACGATCCCCTGGGCGATTATCTGGCCAGCCTTGACAAGGTGCGCGATCTTGAGGTCAGCCGCGCCCTGCCGGGTCACAGGCATCTGTTTGATCAGTTTGCCGGGCGTATTGACGAGTTAAAGGCCCATCACGGCCGGCGTCTGGAGGAGGTGGTGGAGATACTGGAGAAGGCCGGCCCCCAAAACGCCTTTGAAGTGGCCTCGCAGATGACATGGGATTTGACCGCCAAAAGCTGGGCGGATTTCCCTGTGGCCCAGAAATGGTTTGCCACAGGAGAGGCCATTTCCCACCTGCGTTATCTGGAAATACAGAAGCGAATCCGGCGGGCACAGCAAAAGCCGGTGATTTTGTATGAACCCGCATAAACAAGACAAGGAAATTTGAGCCATGGAAATCATTGATCAGGCCCTGGCCGCAGGCCGGCGGGCCCTTTCCGAATATGACGCAAAGCGGCTGCTCGCTGACCACGGCATTGCGGTCACACGGGAGCAGCTGGCATCAGGCCGGGACGCGGCCGTTGAGGCCGCCCGGCAGATCGGGTTTCCGGTTGTTGTCAAGGGCTCGGGCGCCGAACTCATGCACAAGACCGAATCCGGGGTGGTGTTTGTCAACATCGCAGACGAGCAGGGTGTGGCAGATGCTTTTGATGCCATTGCCAATAAACTGGGTGACGGGTTTGAAGCCGTGCTGGTCCAGGAAATGGTGTCCGGCAAGCGGGAGCTGGTGCTGGGCCTGCACAGGGAGCCCCAGTTCGGCCCGTGCGTGATGCTGGGCTTGGGCGGTGTGCTCACCGAGGTGATCAACGACACGGCCTTCCGGATCGCCCCGTTTGAAGAGGCCGAAGCCAGGGACATGGCAGCAGAGCTTCGCGCCGGAAAGGTCTTTGATGCGTTTCGGGGCGAGGCTGCAGCCGACATGGATCAGCTGGCCAAAAATCTGTGCGCCCTGGGCCGGATCGGACTGGAACAGGAAAATATCGCAGAAATTGACATCAATCCATTGATTATCACACCCGAGGGCGGTCTGAAGGCAGTTGACGCGCTGGTGGTGTTAAAGGAAAGCAGCCATGATTGACCGAATTGAGGATTCTCCGCTATACCGGATCGCCAATCCCCGAAGCATTGCCATTTTCGGGGCTTCCAACAAGTCTACCGCCATGGGCACCGGGATTTTGTCCTCGATCAAGCAGATGGGTTATAATGGCGCCATCTATCCGGTTCACCCCAGGGAGGAGACTGTACAGGGGCACAAGGCGTATTCGTCTGTGCTCGATCTTCCGGAAACCCCGGATCTGGCCATCATTGTGCTGCCCACGCCGGTGGTGCCGGAGGTAATGGACGCCTGCGGGCAAAAAGGAATCGGCCACGCCATTGTGGTTTCCGGCGGATTCAGGGAAGTGGGCCCGGAGGGGGCGGCGCTGGAAAAGCAGTTAAACGAGGCCGCGGCCCGCCACAACATGCGTTTTCTCGGGCCCAACTGCATCGGGGCGGTCAACACTCATTTCAAGTTCAATGCCACGTTTCTGCCCTGCGACCATTCCCCGGGATTTATCGGCATGGCCTCCCAGAGCGGCAGCTTCATCACCCAGATGTTTGATTATCTGGGCCGCTATAGCCTGGGGTTTTCCACCGGGTTCAGCGTGGGAAACGAGGCCAGCGTTGATATTGTCGATTGCCTGGAGTATCTGGCAAAATGCCCGGATACCCGGGTGATTGCCCTGTATATCGAAAGCATCCGGCGGGGCCGGGAATTTATTGATGCGGCCAGAAAGATTGTTCCGCACAAGCCTGTTGTGGCTTATTACGTGGGCGGCACCGAGGCCGGCGGCCGGGCCGGACTGTCGCACACCGGGGCCCTGGCCGGTGCAGACCGGGTATATGACGGGGTGTTCCGGCAAAGCGGGGTGATCCGGGCCCATTCCATCGAGGAAATGTTTGATATTTGCTGGTGCCTGGGCACAACAGCCCTTCCCCGGGGCAACCGGGTGGTCATCCAGACCCATTCCGGCGGACCGGGTGCGGTGGCCGCGGATGCATGCGCAAGAAACGGCCTGGAACTTCCTTCCATTGAAGATCAGACCCGGGAGAAACTGGCCGAATACATTCCCAGCACGGGCAGCATGAACAATCCCGTGGACCTGACCTTTACCAAGCGGAACCTGGATTATTTCGTGGACATTCCCAACGTGCTGATCGCAGACAACAATGTGGATGCCCTGATGGTATACATGATGATGCCCCGGCGCATGGTGCTGATGGTGGCCGAAACAATGGGCGTGTCCATGGAAGAGGCCAAAACCGTTGCCGCGCAGTTTATCAGTGATCAGAGCCGCCAGCTGGCCGATGCCATGCGCAATGCCGGCAAGCCCTGGATCGGTTATTCCTATTATTCAGCTGAAAGCGATTTTATCCGCAAGCTCTACGAAGCCGGTGCCCCTGTGCTTCCCGGACCCAACCGGGCGGCCCGGGCCCTTGGGGCCATGCATGAATACGTGCAGCTTTGTGAAAAGATTTCAAAATAGCGGCCGGGCCCTGCGGTCATCCGGCAGCTGATCTGCTGCCGGATGACTGCAGGCATGTTTATGCCTTTTGCCGCTCGTCTATGGGGATGTAGGGGCGGGTGTTGCTTCCGATATAGATCTGTCTTGGCCGGGTCAGGCGCTGTTCCGGGTCAATGAGGTTTTCCTGCCACTGGGCGATCCAGCCCGGCAGCCGGCCGATGGCAAACATCACCGTGAACATGTTGGTGGGAATCTGCATGGCCTTGAGCAGGATGCCGCTGTAGAAATCCACGTTGGGATACAGGTTGTAGTCCACAAAATAGGAGTCGCTCAGCGCCACTTCCTCGAGTTCCAGGGCGATGTTGAGCAGCGGGTCCTGGAGCTTGAGCCTGTCGAGCACCTCATCGACGTATTTCTTCAGGATCCTGGCCCGGGGGTCATATGTCTTGTAGACCCGGTGGCCGAATCCCATGAGCCGGAAGGGATCGTTTTTGTCCTTTGCCCGGCGGACCACGTCTTTCACCGACACCCCCTGCTCGTGAATATCGGTGAGCATTTGGATCACGGCCTGGTTGGCCCCGCCGTGCAGCGCTCCCCACAGTGCGGAAACCCCTGCTGAAAGCGAGGCATAGATATTGGTCCGGGCGCTGCCCACGCTTCGCACCACTGAGGTGGAGCAGTTCTGCTCATGGTCTGCGTGCAGAATCCAGAAAACATTAAGGGCCTTGACCAGTTCTTTTCTTGCGATATAGGGCTTGACCGGAGTGTTGAACATCATGTGCAGGAAATTGGCGCAATAGGTGTAATCCGGCCGGGGATATTCCACCTTGTGGCCCCGGGAGATCTTGTGGGCCATGGCCGCCATGGTGCGCACCTTGGACAAAAGCCGCAGAAAGGTATCCTCGAATCCCTCATCGGTATACAGCAGCTCCGGATAAAAACTTCTCAGGGCGTTGACCATGGCTGACAAAATCCCCATGGGATGCGAGGCCCTGGGAAAGTTCTGGTAGAAGTTCTGCATGTCCTCGTGGACCAGGGAATGGTCGTTTAACTGAACACTGGTGCGGTTTAGCTGGTCGCGGGTGGGCAGTTCGCCGTTTATCAGCAGATAGGAGGTTTCCACAAACGAGGAATGCTCAGCCAGTTCCTCGATTGGAATGCCCCGGTAACGCAGTATCCCTTTTTCCCCGTCCATGTAGGTGATGGTGCTCTTGCAGCTGCCCGTGTTGGCAAACCCCGGGTCAAAGCTGATATAGCCGGTTTCCGCACGCAGCCGGCGGATGTCCACAGCCCGTTCGCCCTCGGTTCCCTCTATGATCGGCAGTTCTATGGTTTGACCGTTTATGGTCAGGGTTGCATATTCCGTCATTGCTTCCACCCCGTGATTGTTTCTGGATTCATTTGTGTTTGGGTCTGTGCCTGAAAATGGATGCCGGCAATCTGTCTGCAGCATCAGGGGACCACACGAAAAATAACAAAATATACTTCAAATGCTCAAAAAGCGTCAAGTGTTTAATTGGTAGATTTTTACGAAACCATCAATTTTGGGCCGGAGTGATTTCAGCCGGAGGACTCGCTGGCCCGGCGGCCGGATTTGAGCATTTCTGCGGCATGGGCCCGGGTGGTGTCGGTAATGGCCTGCCCGCTGATCATCCGGGCGGTTTCCTCGATGCGGTCTGACGGGTCAAGGGGCTGGATGCAGGTGGTGGTGCGGCCGTCGGCCACCGTCTTTGTGATCCGGTAGTGATGGTCGCCGAAGCGGGCGATCTGGGCCAGGTGGGTAATACAGATCACTTGGTTGCGGTCTGCCAGATCTGCCAGCTTCCGGCCGACCACCTCGGCGACTTCTCCGCCGACGCCTGCATCCACCTCGTCAAAAACAATGGTTTCAACAGGTTCCGTATCAGCCAGCAGCGCCTTTAGGGCCAGGATGATTCTTGACAGCTCGCCGCCGGAAGCGATCCTGGAAAGCGGTTTTAAATCCTCGCCCACGTTGGGGGCGATCATGAATCTGGCCTGCTCTGCGCCTTTTTCAGATACCGCGCAACCGTCCACGCACAGCCATTGCGGGGTCTCGGCCTGAGCCGGGGCGGGCTGGAAATCGACCCTGAAGCGGGTGTCGGCCATTTTCAACGCCCTGAGCTGCGCATCCATTTGCCGGCCGAGATTTTCTGCCGCGGTTTTTCGTTTCTCCGATAACCGCCGGGTCAGCTCGGACAGCCGCTGGTGCAGCTCTGCCAGGCGGGATTCGGTTTGGGAGATTTGCTCTTCAATGCCTTCAATCTCAGACTGCTGGTCTTCAAGCGCCGCCAGGGTTTCGAGGATCTCTTCCACGGAATCGCCGTACTTTCGCTTGAGCCTGTTGATGGTATCGAGGCGGGCTTCGATTTCCTCCATGCGCCCGGGGTCAAATTCGATGCCGTCTGTGTACTGTCGAAGAAACTCCGCTGTGTCCTCTAAACGCAGGGCCGCGTCCGCCACGGCTTCCGCGGGCTCGGTGAGGCGGGAGTCAATTGCAGCAGCTTTTTCCAGTTCCTTTTGCAGGGTTTTTAACCGCTCGGACACCGCACCGTCGCGGTCATAGAGTTCTTCCACCCCCTGGCCGGCGGTCTGGAACAGGTTTTCCGCGTTTTTCAGCCGGGCCAGCTGCTCTCTGAGTTCGTCTTCCTCGCCCGGGGCAAGGTTTGCGGCTTCGATCTCCTGCTGCTGGAAAGAAATGAGCTCCATGCGCTCGGCCTGTTGTTTGCGCTTTGCCCGGAGTTCTTCAAGCTTTCGGATCATTGGGGTGATTTCATGGTAGCAGTCGGCAAGGAACTGCTGCAGGTCGTCAAGGCCGGCAAGCTGATCGAGGATGCGCAGATGTTCGGATTCCCGGAGAAGTCGCTGGTGTTCGTGCTGGCCGGAAATGCCGGCCAGGTTTTCCGTGACCCGGGCCAGCAGGCTCATGGTGGCCAGCCGGCCGTTGATGTAAACCCGGTGCCGGTCGTTTCTGGACAATATCCGCCGGATTACCAGTTCCTCTCCGGGCTCGTGGCCCTGGTCGGCCAGGGCGGCTGCGGCCGGGCCCCGGGTATCCATGTCAAACAGGGCTTCAAGCTCGGCGGATTCCGCGCCGGTGCGGATCATGGAAGCATCCGCCCGGCTGCCCAGCAGCAGGTTCAATGCCTGGATAATGATTGATTTGCCGGCCCCGGTCTCGCCGCTTAAAACGGTCATGCCATGGTCAAAGCGGATCCGAAGATCATCGATAATGGCAAAATTTTTAATTGCAATTTCCCGGAGCATATCCATCCTGGGGTTTTTTATGAAACCATGACTTCTGTTTTTTTATAAAAAAATTGACTGATGCCTGCAAAATGGCATATATTATATTTATATACGATTCTTTCTTTATAAACCAATCATTCAGGATGTCAAGTTCAGGGCCATAAGGAGGTTTCCATGCATTACGTCAAACGGTTGGTTTTAGTGGTGGCAGTGGCTGCATTTTTGGCCGGCCCCCTGGCACAGTCGGCAATGGCGGAAGATTATACCGTCAATTCCGGGGAGCCCAGCGGTGCCACAATGGTGGTGGATATGTTTGCCGCAAGACCCCTGGGATTTGTTTCCCTGATTTTTGGCACCGCCACCTTTGTGGTATCGCTTCCGTTTTCAGCCTGGGGCGGAAATACCGGCGAGGCCTTTGATAACCTGATGGTGCCGCCGGCCATGTACACGTTCAACCGGCCTCTGGGCGACTTCCGCTAATCTGTCGCGCGGGCGCCGGGGGTTTGCCCGCGCCTCAGGGATTGTCCCACTGGTTTGGCATCCTGCTTTTTTTCCGGGTGTTGCACTCCTTGCAGCAGGGGACCACGTTGTTTTTGGTGGTTTTTCCCCCCCGTGCCAGGGGCAGCACGTGATCCATGGTCAGGTCCCCGGGCGCCACGGTCTTGCCGCACCAATGGCAGACCCCCCTGGCGCACTTGCGCTTCCACCACTGGGAGGCCCGCAGCTGGCGGGCCTTTGCCTTTTCCCTGCGAATTTCTTCTTCTTCCGGAATATACATTGCCGCTCTATGCCTGCTCAATCCACTTGTCGATTTCCGCGCACAGCAGCCGGTAAAACGCCTCAGACCCGCCCAGGCCGGTTCTGCCGAAAAAATAATTGATCTCCAGAAACAAGGGCGTGTCCGGTGTGCCCGGCGCCGGGTTTTCCGAAAAGATCAAATCAAATCCGGCCAGGTTGATGTTTGTTTGGCGGCACAGATGCAAAACCTGCTCTTCGGCCGCCGCTCTTCGGCCGGGATCTGCCGTGTGGTCGATCCGGGCGCCGCTTGCCGCAGATGCCTGGAATCCGGTATTGTCGGCCTGGATCCGCCAGTAGGACACCAGGGTTTTTCCCACCACCGCCACCCGCAGGCTGCGGCCGCGGGTTTCAATGTATTGCTGGAGCAAAAACCCGAATTGCCCGGTTTTCTCCCAGTCCGCCGCCCGGTCCAGAAGCCGGGCAAAGGTATCCGGGGTGTCGGCAAGCCATACATTGGCGCCTTCTCCGGAGCCGTTGTACTTGAACACAAAAGGAAATGCAAAACCGGCTTCGGCCGGGTCACTGTTATACTGCCGGTTAAAGTCGGCAAGGCAGTCAAAGGCTGCAGTATCCGGGTGCGGGGCGCTGTAACGGGCAAACATCCGGCTCTGGCCGGTTTTCTCGGGCCAGGCAAACCGGGCGGTGTAATCCGGAAACACCCGCGGGCAGCAGCGGAGTGCAGCATCAAAAAGGGTTTTGCGGCACCCCTGGGGCAGGATCACGGCTTTTGCGGCCCGCATCCTGGCCATGTCGTCATCATCCGGATCACGGCCGGCACAAAGCCGGTTTTCGTCTCCAACGTAACAGGGATGAAATGACAGGATCATCTTCAGTAGCCGAGTTTGCGGATGGATTTGGGTTTTTTGCTCCAGTCTTTTTCCACCCGGACAAACAATTCCAGAAACACCCGGGTACCCAAAAGGCTTTCAATGTCTTTGCGCGCCTCTGAGCCGATGGTTTTCAGCATCCGGCCGCGATTGCCGATGACAATGCCTTTCTGGGAATCGCGCTCCACGTGGATAACCCCGTGAATGCGCACCATGTCCTTTTTTTCATTACCGGCAAACCGTTCAATGGTCACGGCCGTGGAATAGGGAATCTCCTGGCCGGTGTGGGCAAAAACCTTTTCCCGGATCATCTCGGCCACGATAAACCGCTCGGGCGCATCGGTGAGCGCGTCTTCCGGGTAATAGGGAGGCCCCGGTGGCAGGCGGCCGGCCATGGCCGCTACCAGTTGCGGGACCTGGAGCCCGGTTTTGGCGGAAATGGGCACGATTTCAGAAAATATATCCAGAGCCGCATATTTTTGGATTTGTTCCAGCAGCAGGGGCTTTTCCACAAGATCGACTTTGTTTAAGGCCAGAACGGCAGGAAGGGTTTTTTTTTCTGCAATTTTGTCCACAAGCAGGGATTCGGATGCAGGCCTTGGATCAGAGGCATCGGCGATCATCAGGATCAGGTCCACCTCGTCCATTGCAGACAGGGCCACGTCCACGATTTTGCGGTTAAACAGCTTGTCGCTTTTGTGCACCCCGGGGGTGTCGAGAAACACGATCTGAAAGCCGGTGCCGTGGACGATGCCGGCAATACGGTTTCGCGTGGTTTGGGGCTTGGGCGAGGTAATGGAGATCTTCTCGCCGGTCATGGCGTTTAAAAGCGTTGATTTGCCTGCGTTGGGCGCGCCGGTGATGGCTGCAAACCCGGAGCGGAAATCATCAGAGGTGCTGTTGGATGAAAGATTCATAAGGCCGGGCCCTGTATGGGTTCTTCCCGGAGCAGGTCCCCGATTATCTCGTGGATTTTATTTGCGCCCTGGCGGGTTTTGGCGGAAAAAAGCACTGTTTCGTCCTGGTTTAATTTCAGGTGCTGCCGGATCTGGCGGGCCTGAACGCCCTGTTTGCTTTTTGAGAATTTATCCGCCTTGGTCAAAATCACCAGAACCGGCAGATGCAGGTGTTCGAGAAATTCAAGGAGCTGGATTTCCGCACTTCCGGGCATGCGCCGAATGTCCTGGAGCAGGGCCACGGCCTTTAAGGTGGGCCGGGAGCTGAGATAGGCTTCCACCATGGGGCCCCATTTTTTGCGTTCTTCCTGAGAAACCCGGGCGTATCCGTAACCCGGCAGATCAACGAAATAAAAGGCGTTGTTGATGACAAAGAAGTTGATCAGGCGCGTTTTGCCGGGCGTGGAACTGGTTTTCACCAGATTTCTGCGGTTTAGCAGGGTATTGATGAGACTGGATTTGCCCACGTTGGAACGGCCTGCAAACGCGATTTCCGGCAAAACCGCCTCCGGGTACTGCCCGGGTTTGGCTGCGCTGGTTTCAAATTCGGCGGAAGTGATTTTCAAAATGCTTTCAGATCACCTTGTTCAATGGATACTCGATGATGCCCTCGGCCCCGTTGGCAAGCAGCACCGGGATCAGGTCCCGGACCGTATCCGAACTGACCACGGTTTCCACCGAGTACCATTGGCTGTGATAAAGCTTGGCAATGGTGGGGGCGTTCAGACTCGGCAGAAGCGAGACAATGCTGTCGAGCTTTTCCTCGGGTGCGTTCATTTTCAAGCCCACCAGTTTCTCGGCCGCCAGGGCGCCTTTGAGCAAAAGGGCCACCTGCTCGATTTTCTTTTTCTTATCCGGATTTTTCCATGCATCATGGTTGGCAATGAGCTGGGTGTTGGTCTGCATCATCTCGTGGATGACCTTGAGCCCGTGGGCGCGGATGGTGCTTTCGGTTTCCGTGATTTCCACGATGGCGTCAGCCAGTCCCGAGACCACCTTGGCCTCTGTGGCACCCCAGGAGTACTCGATTTTTACATCAATGTTTTTTTCCGCGAAATAGCGCCGGGTATAGCCCACCAGTTCGGTTGCCACTTTTTTTCCGGAAAGATCCTCGATGGTTTTGACCTCTGAATCACTGGCAACCGCAACCACCCAGCGCGCCGGCCTTGCGCTGACCTTGGAGTAGACCAGGTCTGATACCACCTGGATATCCGAGTTGTTTTCCGCAATCCAGTCCTTGCCGGTCAGGCCCGCATCCAGGGTGCCGTTTTCCACGTACACCGACATTTCCTGGGCGCGGCAGAGCGTGCATTCCATGTAAGCATCGTTGACATCCGGAAAATAGCTGCGGCCGTTGACGTTGATCTTCCACCCGGAGCGGCGGAACAGTTCAATGGTGGATTTCTGAAGGCTTCCCTTGGGAATGCCGAGCTTGAGTTTGTCACTCATTTTTTATACACCTCGTCTGGATCAAATATCGGTTCATCTGTAATCACAGCTTCGTTGTTTTCCACTTTCCGGTAAAAACAGGATTTATAACCTTTATGGCAGGCCGCACCGCCAAGCTGAACCACCTTGAGCAGGATGGTGTCGGCATCGCAGTCAAAGCGCAGTTCCCGGACCTGCTGGGTGTGGCCCGAGGTTTCACCCTTGACCCACAGCTTGTCCCGGGAACGGCTGTAATAAGTGGCCACGCCGGTTTTGATGGTATTTTCCCATGCCGCCCGGTTCATGTAGGCCAGCATGAGCACTTCGCCGGTTTCCGCATCCTGGGCAATGGCCGGCAGCAGCCCGCCGCCCTTGTCAAAGTCGAGTTCAACCATAATCGTTGTTCCTGAATTGTAAAAAAGTCCATATTTTCAGGCGGGTGCATGGATTGCCGGTTCGGCATTCATCCGGGGCAGTTCGCCTGCGGTCCCACAATTTTAGCTATAAATTGTATAACCTATAAATATTAATCGCTAAGAAAAATAAGGTCAATGATTTTCTATAAAAAATAGCCGTCCCCAGCACGGGACCATGGTGATTCAAGGCTCGGAAAAATTTGACAAGCCCGTAACAGCTTTTACAGCGCTTGGAAGTTTGTCGGGAGGGAAGTCCGGGGGCGGGGTTCAGTTTTTTCGCTCCTGATCGTTTTGCGGATTCAGCAAATGCCTTCGCTAAAATTTCAAAAACTCGGCCTGTCGGCCTCAAACAATTTGAAATTTTTACGCTCCGGCATTTGCTGAATTTTCCCGCAAAACGCTCAATGTCGCTTCAAAAACTCAAACCCCGCTCCCGGACTTCCCTGGAAACGCTCTCCCTGGCAAAACCCCGGAACCAAGCATGGCAGGATTTTTTATAAAGGCGTCATTTGAAAAAAGAGACCGGATGGTTATCTTGACATAACAGACATGGATGTAGTAGAGGTAAAACTGCGGTTTTCATTTGCCAATAAGGGTGATGCCACCGCTTCAAGTGTGCCGGCATCCGGATGAGAACCCGCAAACACGAATTTTTTTCAGGAAGGAATGAAAATGGCGGAAAACGTTAAAGAAGTCAGCGACGAGACCTTTGAAAAGGAAGTTTTGAATTCGGACATTCCTGTTTTGGTGGATTTCTGGGCACCGTGGTGCGGTCCCTGCAAGGCCATCGGACCCGTGGTCGAGGAGTTGAGCAAGGACTACGAGGGCAAGATTAAATTTCTGAAATGCAACGTGGATGACAATCCCTCAACGCCCAGCAATTTTGGTATCCGGGCCATTCCCACATTGATTCTGTTCAAGGACGGCAAAAACGTCGAGCAGGTCGTTGGCATGGTCCAGAAAGCCAAGCTTGAGGATACGCTCAAAAGCGTTCTATAGATTCAGAGTGTAAACCGGAATGATATAATATGCGGCAAAACAAGTTTGAATCGGGCCCGGGCGCTGTGCAGCGTCCGGGAATCCGGATTCTCGTGTTGGCTTTAGCGTTGGCCCTGTGTGCGTCAGGATGTGCGGGGTGGTTTGGAAGCAAGGAAGAGCAGACTGCGGCCGAGCTTGCCGAGGAAGGGGCTGCGTCATTTGAAGCTGAAAAATATGACAAGGCTTTGAAATCCTATGAACGGCTGCGGGATTGGTATCCGTACAGCCCGCATGCCAAGGAGGCAAAGCTGCGCATTGCCGACGCCCATTTCCATCTTGAGCAATACGAGCAGGCCCTGCAGGCTTACCAGCAGTACGAACAGCTCCATCCCAATGATTCGCAGATCCCGTATGCCACCTACCAGATGGGGATGTGCCATTATGAGCGGTTGCGAAGTATTGACCGGACCCAGGTGCCCACCCGCAATGCCCTGGAAGTGTTTCTGCGGCTTCAGTCCAGGTTTCCGGACAGCCAGTGGGCGCGCAACGCTGAGGAAAAGATTGAAAAATGCCGCAGGAATCTGGCGGGCCATGAATTCTATGTGGGCGAGTTTTATTTCAAGTCCGAACAATACCAGGCGGCCATGAACCGGTTTGAAACCGTGGTCACCCAGTACCCGCAAGTGACAGCATATACCGACAAAGCCAGAAGGTACATGGACCGTTGCAGCCGGCATCTGCCCGGCGAGGGGAGCGGGCAGACGCCCGCCGGGGATGGCTGGGTGCAGCTGCCGCCCATTGAAGTCGGGTGGGAAGGGGTTAATTGACCGATTTTCCGCTTGATCCGAAAACTGAAAAAATGCTTTACAAATCCAGATTTTTGCGGCATATAATTGCATTTTTATGTGAACCTGTATCCTGATTGTGTGAAGGAGATTTCTGATATGTCTACGATGTGTAGTATATGCGGCAAAAAAGCCATGGTTGGGTGTAACGTCAGCCATGCCCATAATGTTACCAAGCGGCGGTTCAATCCAAACCTGCAGCGGGTGCGCGCTGTGCAGAACGGAAGTGTGAAAAAAATCACTGTGTGCACCCAGTGCATTAAATCCGGTCTGGTGGTCAAGGCCCCGTAATCTCATTTTCCGGATACCCGGTTTTTACAGACGTTTGACCTCCTGCACGGCCTGGATTTTTTTCAGCCGGGAGATCACACTTTCCAGGTGCCCGCGGCTTTTTACCAGGATCGTGAATTCTCCGTAAATGGATTTGTTCCCCCTGTTTTCAAGGCGGACGTCATAAATATTGGCGGCCGCCTTGCTCATTTCAGTCGAGATTTCCGCCAGCAGGCCCATGCGGTCCGAGGCGGTGATCTTCAGGGATACCGGGAACTCACCGTTGTCGTTTGTATTCCATTCCACGTCGATTTGCCGGTCCGGGTTGAGTTTCAACGCATTGACACATCCGCTGCGGTGAATGGTCACCCCGGCGCCATGGGTGATATACCCGGTAATCGGATCTCCGGGCACGGGCTGGCAGCATTTGCCGAAACGGATCAGAATGTCATCCAGGCCGTGGACAGATACGCCTTCGGTTTTTTCTTTCTGCTTTCGGTCCCGGGGCCCCATGATCTTGTCAATGAGGGCTGAATCCTTTTTCTCGGTAAACTGGGGGTCGAGCTTTCGAATGATCTGCAGAGGCGTGATTTTTCCGATGCCCACATTGGCGATCAGGTCCTCTGTGGACTTGAAATTAAAGGCCTCTGCCACCTTTTCCATCTCCCGGGACTTGACCAGGTTTGAAAAATTGAGTTTGTATTTCCGAAAGGCCTTCTCGCACAGTTCCCGGCCCAGAGACAGGCTGCGCTCTTTTTCCTGCTTACGGATCCAGTGGCGGATACGGGACTTGGCCTTGACGGTTTTGACGAAATTGAGCCAGTCCTTGCTGGGCTGGTGGCCCTTGGTGGTCAGAATCTCAACGATATCGCCGGTGTTGAGTTCGTACTGCAGGGGTACGAGCCGGCCGTTAATCTTGGCGCCGGTGCACTCGTTGCCCACCTCCGTGTGGATCATGTAGGCAAAATCCACGGGCGTGGCCCCCTTTGGAAGCGAGCGCACATCCCCGTTGGGCGTAAACACAAATACCTCGTCGGGAAACAAATCAATGCGCACGTTTTCCAGAAATTCCTCCGGATTTCCGAAATTCTTTTGGTTTTCCACCAGGTTGTGAATCCAGGCAAAGGTGTTTTTTGTGTTGATATCCTCCTGGGTTTTGCCCTCCTTGTAGCTCCAGTGCGCGGCAATGCCGAAATTGGCCACGTGATCCATCTGCTCGGAACGGATCTGGATTTCCATCCGTTCCCCGTACGGGCCGATCACGGTGGTGTGCAGTGACTGATACATATTGGGCTTGGGAACGGCGATATAATCCTTGAATTTTGTCGGGATGGGCTTCCATCTGGAATGGATCTGCCCCAGGGCCGCATAACACTGGGATACGTTTTCCACGACGATGCGAAAAGCAATAATGTCATAGACCTCTTCGAAATCCAGGTTCTGGGAGGCCATTTTCTGGTAGATGCTGTAATACTGCTTGTGCCGGCCTTGTACCCGGCATGAAATGCCGGCTTCAGACATTTTCTCCTTAATGAGGGTCTTGACCGTGGCGACGTATTTTGCGCGTTCCTCCTGGTTTTTTTTCAGCAGCCCGTCAATTCGGTTGTATTCCTCGGGATTGGCGTAATAAAACGCGGTTTCCTCGAGCTCGTTTTTCAGCCAGTAAATGCCCAGGCGGCCGGCAATGGGGCCGTAGATGTCTAAGGTTTCCTGGGCGATGGCTCGCTGCTTTTCCGGCTTTTTGTGATAATGCAGGGTCCGGATGTTATGGAGCCGGTCTGCGAGCTTGATTAAAATCACCCGGATATCATCGGCCATGGCCAGGATCATTTTCCGGATGTTTTCCGCGTGCCGCTGCTGATCCGTGCTGAAGGGAAGGGCGCTGATTTTGGTGACTCCGGCCACGATATGGGCCACTTCATTGCCGAATGTGTGATAGATTTCATCGATTGTGGCATGGGTGTCTTCCACCACGTCATGGAGCAGGCCGGCGGATATGCTCACCGGATCCAGCTTCATGTCAGTCAGCAGGCTGGCCACTTCAAGGGGATGAGACAGGTAGGGCTCTCCGGAAAGGCGCATTTGTCCGGCATGGACCCGGGCGGAGTAGATGTAGGCACGATCGATGATGTCCACATCCGCGTCCGGGTAATAATCATAGAGCTTATCGAGTATATCGGTAATGCGGATCATAATTTTTTCTGAGACAAAACCCTTCCGGATATTTTAATAGGCTTTTGCAAACACCACCCGCCCCTGGCTTTCTTCCCCGCACTGAATGCAGGCCCCGGATTGCTCTTTCCGGTCAAAGGGAATGCAGCGGATGGTGACATTGAGCCGCTCCTTGACGGCTTTTTCACATTCGGTGCGCCCGCACCAGTGTGACCACGCAAACCCTCCGTGAATTTCCGGCTCCTCCGGGTTTTCCGGGGTGAAAAACGCATTGAATTCATCTGGATCGTCAATGTCGCGCGAGTTTTCCTGCAGAAAACAAAGCGCCTTTTCATACAATCCGGACTGAATTTCATCAAGGACTTCCGTGATTTTTCCGATAAATTCGTCCTTTTGCATGGAAAAGCGGTCTCTGCGGTCCCGGTCCCGCCTGGAGACAAACACCGAGTCCGCATCCATGTCCCTGGGACCGATTTCCACTCGAAGAGGCACGCCTTTTTTGATCCAGTCCCAGTTGCGCGTGCCGCCGATGTTGCGGTCATCGACTTCCACTCTCAGGGGCGTGCCGTGATAGTTTTGCTGCCGCAGGCGTTCGGCGATGGCCTGGGTGTATGCCATCACGCTGTCGTTGGTTTCCTTTTTCTTTAAAATCGGCAAAAGCACCACATGGGCAGAAGCCACCCGCGGGGGCAGGACAATGCCGTTATCATCGCTGTGGGTCATGATCAGACCGCCGATCATGCGGGTGGACACGCCCCAGGAAGTGGTCCATCCGTATTCTTCCGTTTCCATGGCGGATTGAAATCGGATGCCCGAGGCCCTGGCAAAGTTTTGGCCGAGGAAATGGGAGGTTCCCGCCTGAAGGGCCTTTTTATCCTGCATCATGGCCTCAATGCAGGTGGTCATCTCCGCGCCGGGAAACTTTTCCGCAACGGTTTTTTCCCCGGTGATAACCGGTATGGCCAGGTATTCTTCAGCCATCCGCTTATATACGGTAAGCATCATATAAGTGCGGTCAATGGCCTCCTGTTTTGTGGCATGCACGGTATGGCCTTCCTGCCAGAGAAATTCGCTGGTGCGCAGAAAAATCCGGGTGCGCATTTCCCATCTGACCACGTTGGCCCACTGATTGAGCAGCATGGGAAGATCCCGGTAGCTTTTGATCCACCGGGCAAAGGCCTCGCCGATAATGGTCTCAGAGGTTGGCCGCACAATCAGGGGCTCGTTGAGTTTGCCTGCGGGCACCAGGCGGTTGTTTTCGTCTTTTTCCAGCTTGTGGTGGGTGACCACCGCGCATTCCTTGGCAAACCCCTCCACATGCTCGGCTTCCTTTTCCAGAAAGGAGATGGGAATAAAAAGGGGAAAATAGGCGTTTCTCACGCCAGTGGCCTTAAACATGTCATCTAAGGCCCGCACCATGTTTTCCCAAAGTGCGTAGCCCCACGGCTTGATCACCATACAGCCCCGCACCGGGGACAGTTCAGCCATGTCTGAGGCCCGGATGACCTGCTGGTACCATTCCGGATAATTTTCCGCCCGGGTGGGGCGGATAGCGGTGTCGTTTTTTTGTGTCATTATCAAACCTCTGGGAAAAGCGTTTCAAGTTTGACGGCTTCGTAAAAAGTCCAATATCTGCGTTGCGCTTCATCTCCCGTCATTCGACGTACGGACAAGTACGCCTCATTCCTCGAGATTCGCGCGCCTTGATCTTGAACTTTCTACTTTGCCGTCCCAAAATTGACTTTTTACGACGCCATCAAGTTTCAGATGAAAAGGGACAATGCAAAACCTGCAGGTTTTATGGCTCGTGGTTTTCCTCCAGCTGACGGACTGCGGCCAGCAGTTCCCGGACCAGGCGGTCTTCAGAAAATTTTTTGACCACTTTGCCTTTTTTAAACAAAATGCCCGTGCCCCGGCCGCCGGCAATGCCCACATCAGCCTCCCGGGCCTCTCCGGGTCCGTTTACCGCACATCCCATGACAGCCACCCTGATAGGGGCGCGGCTTGTCAAAAGGGCCTTTTCCACGCTTTCGGCAATGGAAAACAGATCAATTTCGCATCTGCCGCAGGTGGGACACGAGATGATTTCCGGTCCCCGGCGGCGGATGTCCAGGGCTTTTAAGATCTCATAGGCCACCCTGACCTCTTCTGTTGGATCCCGTGTCAGGGAAACCCGCAGGGTGTCGCCGATGCCTTGGCTCAGGATGCCGCCGATGCCCATGGCGGATTTGACGATTCCGGCATAGAGTCCGCCGGCCTCTGTAACCCCCACGTGAAGGGGCACATCGGATTGTTCGGAAAAAAGTTCATAAGACTCGATGGTTTCCAGCACGTTTGAGGATTTCAAGGAAACCTTTACCTCGTGAAAATCCATCTCCCCGAGCACGGCCACCTGACGCACGGCGCTTTGCACAAGGGCGGCAGGCGTGGGCCCGCCATGGGCCTGATAAATGTCCTTGTCCAGGGATCCGGCATTGACCCCCACGCGGATGGACAACCCGTTGTCTTTTGCCGCGGCCACCACCGCCCGGATTTTGTTTTTGTCCCCGATATTGCCGGGGTTGATGCGAAGGGCGTTTGCCCCGGCTGTGGCTGCGGCCACGGCCAGCCGAAAGTCAAAGTGGATATCGGCAATCAGGGGGATGGTAATCTGCCTGCGGATTTCACCGATGGCCCGGGCCGCGTCCATGTCCGGAACAGCCACGCGGATGATTTCGCATCCGGCCTCCTCCAGGCCCAGGACTTGCGCCACTGTGGCCGCCACATCCGCAGTGTGGGTGTTGGTCATGGATTGCACGGATATGGGGGCATCGCCCCCCACCGGCACACTGCCCACGTGGATCTGCCGGGTTTTTTTTCGCTTGATGGTCGTTGGCATGAATTGCGGCCGTTTGGTGTCGGTTTATCTCTGATGCTGCCGGCATCGGGGGTTGAAAACCCCTGTATATTTGATATTGATTAACAAAGGGGCTGTTTTAGTTCAAGTCAAATATGGAAAAATAGAAATGGAGAGGGTTTATGGAAAAAGATGATGCCCGGCTCCGCCAGGAGATGGCAGAGCGTGCAAAAGACGGTGAACTTCCCTGTGCCGTGGCCTTTGAGATTGCAAACCAGCTAAATGCAGCGCCGGCAGTCGTTGGCGCGTGTGCCGATGAAAGCAGTATCCGCCTGGTAAAATGCCAGCTGGGGCTGTTTGGCTACAGCCCGGATAAAAAGATTGTCAAGGCCCGGCCTGAAGTTTCAGACACACTTCGCCGGGCCATTGGCGAAAATCTGGAAAACGGCTACCTGCCCTGTCAAAGGGCCTTTGCCATTGCATCGGATCTGGGCTTGCGCAAAATGGATGTCAGCGGTGCCTGTGAAACCCTTGGCATCAAGATCAAGCCCTGCCAGCTCGGCGCCTTTTAAAACCCGGCGCCGGCTGGCTTATCAGCAGATGCGAAATATCTATCGCAGAAACGGATTGGCGCGTTTTTCCTGGCCGATGGAGGTGGCCGGGCCGTGGCCGGTGTAGACCTTTGTGTCATCGCCCAGGGGAAACAGCTTGGTTTTGATGCTGGAAATCAGGGTTTGAAAGTCGCCCCCGGGCAGGTCGGTCCGGCCGATGGAGCCGGCAAAAAGGGTGTCGCCCACAAATACCATGTTGTCCGTGTGCAGGGAAATGCCGCCCGGGGAATGCCCCGGGGTGTCGAGCACCCTGAGGGTGATATCGCCAAAGGAGATGGTGTCGCCTTCCTGCACTGTCCGGTCCGGGGCCGGCGAGTTCTGGGCGGAAAGGCCGAAGGCCGCGGCGGTTTTCACCAGATCGGCGAGCATGGGCTCGTCTGCCGGGTGAATCACGATGTCGGCACCGCTGGCCTTTTTGAGGTCATAATTGCCGCCCACGTGATCAAAATGGCCGTGGGTGTTGATGATATATTTAAGGGTCAGGCCGTCTTTGGCCAGTTCCTTGAGGATTCGGTCTGCTTCGTCTCCGGGATCAATCACGGCTGCGGATTTGGTGCTTTCGCACCCTATAATGTAGCAGTTGGCCATGATGGGACCCACGGCAAGGGATTTTAAGATCAACGGCAACCTCCTGTCTGCTTTTTTCTTTTGGCTTGTTCAGCGATTTCCACGATAGCGGCAACCTTGGGTTTCGGCGGCTCCGTGACCAGGCTGTTGTAGGTTTCAGCCGGAAGATTTTCCTTTAGATAAGCATCCACGTCAAAAATTTCCCACCAGCAGTCCAGTATCTTGAAACAGGGCATGCTGTCGGGCCCGCTGATCAGGCAGTAGCGAAACGGGATGATGCTGCCGAGCCTGGGGCAGCGAATCTCCAGGTTGTCTTTTTGCGGATCGGACATAACTTACACGCTTTTTAAATGCTGGGGTTTGGGATAATCCGCATACACCTTTTCAGATCCGTGCAAATCTTTCTGAGATAGCTCAATGTCTTTGATGTTACCGGAAAAATAAGCCTCATAGGCGCCCAGGTCAAGCAGGCCGTGTCCGCTCCAGTTAAACAGGATCACCTTTTCTTTTCCTTCCTCTTTGGCCTTTTGGGCTTCTTCCACCACCAGGGCCAGGGCATGGCAGCTTTCCGGGGCGGGAATGATCCCTTCGGTGCGGGCTGCCAGCACTCCGGCGGCATAGCTTTTGCTTTGGGTCACGGAGCGGGCCTCGAAAAGTCCCTCGTCCACCAGCTGGCTCACCGTGGGGGCCATGCCGTGGTAGCGCAGGCCGCCGGAATGAACCGGAGGCGGCACAAAGGTGTGGCCCAGGCTGTACATGGGCAGAAGCGGGGTGTACTTGGCCGTGTCTCCGTGGTCGTAGACAAACGGCGCCTGGGTCAGGGTCGGACATCCGGCCGGTTCCACCGGGTAGATATCCACATTTTTGCCATGAATCTTGTCATAGGCAAAGGGGAAGGCCAGGCCTGCGAAATTGCTGCCCCCGCCGGCGCACCCGATAATTACATTCGGATATTCACTGACTTTTTCCAGCTGCCGCTTGGCTTCCAGGCCGATGATGGTCTGGTGGAGCATGACATGATTGAGCACGCTGCCCAGGGAATATCGGGTCTGGCCGCTTTCATCGGCCACAGCCGCCTCGATGGCCTCACTGATGGCAATGCCCAGAGTTCCCGGAGTGTCGGGGTTTAATTCAAGGGCTTCGCGCCCGGCCTTGGTGTCCATGCTCGGGCTGGGCACGCAGTTGCCGCCCCAGGCCGCCATCATGGTCTTGCGGTAGGGCTTTTGATCAAAGCTGATGCGCACCATAAAGACCTTGCATTCCAGGCCGTACTGGCAGCAGGCAAAGGACAGGGCGCTTCCCCACTGGCCGGCACCGGTTTCGGTGGTCATTTTTTTGATACCGAACTCCTTGTTGTAATAGGCCTGGGGTACGGCGGTGTTGGGCTTGTGGCTGCCCGGCGGGCTCACGGATTCGTTTTTGAAATAGATCCGGGCCGGGGTGTCCAGTGCCTTTTCCAGGTTGTAGGCCCGCACCAGGGGCGTGGGGTGCCAGATGGAATAAACGTCCATCACCTCATCGGGGATGTCGATCCACCGCTTGGTGCTGACTTCCTGCTCAATTAGGTTCATGGGAAAAACAGGGGCGAGCTGGTCCGGGGAAAGGGGGTTTCCGTCCGGTCCAAGCGGGGGGTTGATCTTGATATCGGCCAGTATGTTATACCATTGCCGGGGAATTTCCTCCGGCTTCAGGAAGATTTGTCTGTTTCGCATTCAGGGCTCCTTTTTGAGTTACAGTGGACATATCGTTGCCGGATGCTGTCGAGAATTCCGTTGATAAACGCGCCGGATTTCTCTGTTCCATATTTTTTGCCGATATCAATGGCCTCGTTGATGGCCACCTTCTCGGGAATGTCATTGCAGAAAAGCATTTCATAGACGGCAATGCGGATGACATTGCGATCCACGTAATCCATCCGCGCCAGTTTCCAGTTGCTGGACGTCTCGGCCAGGCGGCCGTCGATTTCCGCCTTTTTGGCCACCACCCCCCGCACCAGTTCCAGGCCGAAGGGCCGCACTTTTTCCTGGGGCTCCAGCAGTGTACACAGTTCCTGGATCATCTCCTCGGAATCGTCTCCCAGGGTGTCCATGCAAAACAATGCCTGAAGCGCCATTTCCCTTGATTTCCGGCGGATTTTCATAAGAAAAGGATCACGCCTTTATCAGATCGGACAGATTGGCCATTTCAATGGCGGAAACAGCCGCATCCCATCCTTTGTTGCCGGCCTTGGTGCCGGCGCGTTCAATGGCCTGTTCAATGGTATCGGTGGTGATGACGCCGAAAATAATCGGCACCCCGGTATCCATGCCGGCCGCAGCAATTCCCTTGGATACCTCGGCGCTGACATAGTCGAAATGGGGGGTGGAACCCCGGATCACAGCACCCAGGCAGATTACGGCGTCATATTTGCCGCCTGCGGCCAGTTTTTTGGCCATAAGGGGGATCTCAAACGATCCGGGTACCCTGACAACCTCGATGTCTGCATCATTGGCGCCGCTGCGCACCAGCGCGTCCAATGCGCCGGAAAGCAGTTTGTCAGAGATAAAATCATTGAAACGGCTGACCACAATGGCAAAGCGCCGGCCTTCGGCCAGCAGATTGGCTTCGATGAATTTAGGCATGAGCCTTTTTCCCCTGGTCTTTGGTTTTGTCTTCTGCTGAAACGCTTAAATAATGGCCCATCTTGAGCTGTTTGCATTCCAGATAGCAACGGTTGTAGTCATTGGGCTCGGTTTTAATGGGCACCTGGTCCACCACGCTTAAGCCGTAGCCTTCCAGGCCCACAATCTTTTTGGGATTGTTGGTGATCAAACGCATTTTGCGTACCCCGAGATCCGCCAGTACCTGGGCGCCGATGCCGTAATCGCGCAGGTCGGCCTTGAATCCGAGCTTTTCATTGGCCTCAACGGTATCATAGCCCTGGTCCTGGAGAACGTAAGCCTTGAGCTTGTTGACCAGTCCGATGCCCCGGCCTTCCTGCCGAACATAGAGCAGTACGCCGCATCCCTCCTTTTCCATCATGACCATGGCCTTGTGCAGCTGCTCGCCGCAGTCACATCGCATGGAGCCGAAAATATCACCGGTCAGGCACTCGGAGTGCACCCGTACCAGGGTGGGGGCTTCCGGGTCAATGTCGCCCTTTATCAGGGCGATGTGCTGGAAATCATCCACGTCGTTTTCATACACCCGGACCCTGAAGGTGCCGGCGAAACTGGTGGGAATCTCGGTTTCCACCACGCTTCGCACAAAGGATTCGATGCGCATGCGGTATTCGATCAGATCGGCAATGGTGCAGATACCGATATCGTGCTCCTCGCTGAATTTTTCCAGCGACGGCATCCGGGCCATGGTGCCGTCTTCATCCATGATTTCACAGATCACCCCGGCGGGTTTCATGCCGGCGAGCCGGGCAAGGTCCACCGAGCCCTCGGTCTGGCCGGTGCGCACGATCACCCCGCCCCGGCGGGCACGAAGGGGGAAGACATGGCCGGGCATGACCAGGTCATCCGGGCCGGCTTCATCGGAAATGGCCGTTTGGATGGTTGTGGCGCGGTCTGCCGCGGAAATGCCCGTGGTGACCCCTTTTTTTGCCTCAATGGAGACCGTAAAACCGGTTTCAAACTGTGAAGTGTTGTGCTGCACCATCATTGGAAGCCCCAGGTCTTCCACCTTTTCCGGGTTTAAAGAAAGGCAGATCAGGCCGCGGCCGTATTTGGCCATGAAATTGATGGCCTCGGGAGTGACCGCCTCTGCGGCCATGGTCAGATCCCCCTCGTTTTCCCGGTCCTCATCGTCGACCAGGATGACCATTCTGCCGTCCCGGATCTCCTTGATGGCTTCTTCGATCGATAAATGTCCCATTGTTTTATACTCCGTAAATTTCATGGAAACGCGAAAACCGCCCGGGGTTCACACGGCAGGTGGGTTTCGTGTCCATTTGTTGTTTGGCGCAAAATCCGTGAGATCAGGTTGCAATGACCTGATGTTTAAAGAAATCCGGTTTTTGCCAAAAATGTCATATCAATTTTTTCCGGCCGGGATTCGCCGGAGTTATCTCCCTTTAAGAATTTTTCCACGTATTTTCCGATCAGGTCGGTTTCAATATTGACCCGGTCGCCGGGGTTTTTCAGCCCCAGAGTGGTGATTTTTGCCGTATGGGGGATCACCGCGATTTCAAACCGTCCTGCGGCACAGGTGTTGACCGTCAGGCTGATGCCGTCGACAGCCACTGATCCCTTGGCTATCAGATACCGGCTGATTTGCTCGGATACGGCAAATTCGAATACCATGGACCCGCCCAGGTCTTTTTTATGCGTGATCTGTGCGCTTCCGTCGATATGGCCGGATACCAGGTGGCCGTCTAACCGGTCAGACAGGCGAAGGGCCCGCTCCAGGTTCATTTTCTGGCCGGCCCGGGCATCGGCCAGGGTGCTGCGGGAAAGGGTCTCGGCGGAAACATCGGCGGAAAACCGGTTTCCGGAAATTTCCACCGCTGTCAGGCATGCGCCGTTGACCGCAATGCTGTCGCCGATGCGGGTGCCGTCCAGGTCAAAATCAGCGGAAATGGTCAGCCGCCGGCCGGTTCCCGCAGGCTGGCTGTTTGCCAGGGTGCCCAGACCTTCGATAATTCCGGTAAACATTTTTGACGCGCTCGTAAAAAGTCGATTTTCAGATGGCGCCGTAAAAAGTTCAAGATCAAGGCTTGCGCGATTTCGAAGAATGCAGCGTACTTATCCGTACGTGAAATTCTGAGAAATCGCGCGTA
>Ga0182239_1000030_pt1 | contig 56077 bp, 57 predicted proteins | sample hydfrate6_PW_210_FD_132456 | JGI IMG/M metagenome (GOLD analysis project Ga0182239, IMG submission 132456) | Subsurface microbial communities from deep shales in Texas, USA - hydraulic fracturing test 6_PW_210 | ecosystem: Environmental > Aquatic > Deep subsurface > Shale gas/oil reservoir >... | reverse complement strand
TAGAGATTCAAATAGTTCAGTAAACATTTTATTGAGGTATCTCAAACGTAATGCTCTGTGGACGAGCTATCAACAAACAGTTGATAATCTGCGACAAACAGGTTTATTGATCGGGATTATTCCAAACGGAATGATTTCGAAATGATATAAACACTCGCAGGAAGCCACTTCCTCAAATTAACGTGTCTCCGACACGTTAATTAGGGAGAGGTAGTTCACATATGATTAAAGCATTATAATTTTTGAACTATAAAATAGAGATGGTATAAACATGAGAAATAGTGAATACATTAATTCGAAAAAAATTAAAAATATTTGTATGTTATTGATATGCATGTTTTCTATAATGTGTATGATCAACCCCGTATCTGCGTTTTCTGGAAGCGGTAGTGGTACGGAATTAGACCCGTATCAAATTACTGATGTAAATGAGTTACAGGAAATGAATGATGATTTAACTGCTTATTATATTCTAATGAATAATATAGATGCTTCGGATACTGTAAATTGGAATAGTAATGCAGGATTTACACCTATTGGTGATTCATCAACTGTATTCATGGGTAATTTTGATGGACAAGGTTATACTATAACTGGTTTGTATATTAATAGATCATCTACTTTTTATGTAGGGTTATTTGGATATACCAGTGGAGCTTCAATTTCCAATGTAAGTCTTGAAGATGTCAATGTGACTGGTCAATCTGGGGTGGGTGGACTTGTTGGTCTAAATGACGATAGTTCTATAAATCAAAGTCATTCAACAGGTAATGTGACTGGTGCTGATTATAACGTTGGTGGTCTTATTGGGGAGAATGACGATAGTTCTATAAATCAAAGTTATTCAACATGTAATGTGACTGGTAATTCTAAGGTTGGTGGACTTGTTGGTTTTAATGGTAATTATGGTTCCGTGAATCAAAGTTATTCGACAGGTGATATTATTGGTAATTCTTACGTCGGTGGTCTTGTTGGTCACAATTATGGTTCCGTGAATCAAAGCTATTCCGTAGGTGAAATAACGGCATCTGGTGGAAATATTGGAAGTTTTATTGGTGGAAGTTCTGGTACCCTTAACCAGTGTTACGTGAACATTGAAACATCGGGTGTAGAATCTCCTAGTGACGTAGTATCCCTCACAACTTCTGAAATGAAAGGCAGTGCTGCATTTAACAACATGGACGGTTTCGACACAGAAGTGTGGGATGTTGTTAAAGGTGGAGAAATTTCATACCCGTATTTATTAAACAATAAACAGGAACCTGAACCAGGACTCGAATCATTATATGCTGGTGGCAGTGGTACTGAATCAGATCCTTATCAAATAGAGAACTGGTATCATCTCAATAATGTACGTGCATGTCTCGATTCGAATTTTACATTGGTAAATGATATCAATGACACTACAGAAGGATATAATGAAATCACAGGTGAATCAGCAAACGATGGTACAGGATTTGAACCGATAGGTAATGATTTCTCAACTAAATTCACTGGTACCTTTGACGGACAAAGATGTGTAATAACTGATTTGTATATCAATAGAACAAGTACAGGTAATGTGGGTTTATTTGGATATACTGATGAAGTGGCTTCAATTTCCAATGTAAGTCTGAAAAATATTAATGTAACTGGTAATCAAAAAGTTGGTGGCCTCGTTGGTTACAATTATGGTTCCGTGGATTTGAGTAATTCAACAGGCAATGTAACTGGTTCTAAATATATAGGTGGTCTTGTTGGTGAAAATACTGGTTCCGTAAATCAAAGTCATTCAACAGGTAATGTAACAGGAAGCGAATGTGTTGGTGGTCTTGTTGGTGACAATGCTGGTTCCGTAAATCAAAGTTATTCAACAAGTACCGTAAAGGCTAGTAGTAATGATGTTGGCGGTCTTGTTGGTTACAGTGACGGTGGTTCTGTAACTCAAAGTTATTCTACAGGTGATGTGACAGGAAATATGAATGTTGGTGGTCTTGTTGGATTTAATTATGATTCTAGTTCTACTATAACTGAATGTCATTCAACAGGAAGTGTAACTGGAAATGGTGATTTTATAGGTGGTCTTGTTGGTTATAATTATGGAATTGTAATTCAATGTTATTCAACAAGTATTATAAATGATCCTGATGGTAACGTTGGTGGTCTTGTTGGTTATAATGAAAATTCTGTAACTGATTCATACTGGAATATGGATACATCAGGAATGGCAACAAGCAGTGGTGGTACTGGACTAAATGATACTGAAATGCAAGACCAATCAAGTTTCACCAGCTGGAACTTCACAGATACATGGAGAATGGATTATTATCCATCATTACAATACCAATCCATTGTACCACATGCTAATTTTACATGGGATTATGCTACCAATGATACGGAAACTATTGAATTTATAGATGGTTCCACTTTAGCAGTTTCATATACATGGGATCTCGGAGACGGTAATACCTCAACCAGTGAAAATGAAATACATACATATTCATTATTAGGTTCAGATCAATCATTTGATGTGAAGTTAACCGTTGAAAGTATAGATGGTATATCCAGTTCAACTACGAAAACTGTTACAGTATATAACAATCCAGAAATTGGTTTTGATTGGGATCATGCAACCAATGATACTGAATCCGTGAACTTTACAGGTAATATTGTTGATGGTTCAACATACACCTGGAACTTTGGTGATTCCAATACTTCAACAGAACAGAATCCATCACATACCTATGCAGTATCTGGATCACAACAAACTTATGATGTTACATTGACAGTTGAGAATGAACATGGTGGTATCACATCAGAAACACAAACTGTTACAGTATATAACAATCCAGAAATTGGTTTTGATTGGGATCATGCAACCAATGATACTGAAACAATCAATTTCACAGATAAATCTGTTAATGTTTCATCATATACATGGGACTTTGGTGATTCCAATACTTCAACAGAACAGAATCCATCACATACTTATGCAGTATCTGGATCAGAACAAGATTATAATGTTACATTAACGATTGAAAATGAACAAGGTGGTATCGCATCAGAAACACAAACTGTTACGGTATACAATAATCCAGTAGTTGATTTCTCATGGGATCATGTAACCAATGATACTGAATCAATTGAATTCACAGACAACTCTGTTGATGGTTCATCATATACATGGGACTTTGGAGATTCCACTACTTCAACGGAACAGAATCCATCACATACCTATGTATTATCTGAACCAGACCAGAATTATGATGTTACATTGACAGTAAACAACGGTCAAGGCGGTATCACATCCGAAACAAAGACTATATTTACATTTATGAATCCAGAAGCAGAATTTGGATGGGAACGTTCAGATAGTAACAATGGTACTGTAATATTTACTGATAATTCCATAAATAGAAAAGTAATGTTTCCAAATCAAGTAAAACCAATGGACAGACCTGACAAAAGTACAATATCATGGAATTTCGGTGATGGAACAACATCAGAAGAAGATAATCCAGTTCACCAATACCCAAAACCATGTTTGGACACGTATGAGGTTACATTAACAGTTACCAATGGACATGGTAGTACGGATGTAATAACAAAATCCATTAAACCAAAGAATATACCATCATCTAATAACCCAATTAACAGGGATCGTCCTTTAAAAGATGAACCTGAACCAGTAGAAGACGAACCCAAACAAACAGAGGATGATAAAGACAACATTGATTCAGGTAGTGAATCCAGTAGCAACCCATACGGAAATCCTGAAGTAATCCATAAAGATAAACCAGAACCTGATATGGAAACCCCAGTAAATGGAAACACGAGTGATACAAACAATAATCCAATAGGTTACAAATTGCCTGGATTTATTGAAAGAATAATATCATTCATATTTGGATGGTAATATCCACCTACAAAAAAGAACTACATCACGCAGCGGAACGACAAAAACAACATCTATAGGTATTTCCCTGCGTGATATTTTATATTTTATTTTTCGTTTACGATCATGAACGTTTTTTCTATGACCATTTTATCCTTGTTATCATTGGTAATACTTTTTACAATTTTGTATTTGCCTTCTATGACATTATTTGTAAAATGATCAACAGGAACAAAGCTTTGTGTAACTTCATCATCAGGTCCAAGAATTACCATATCCATTGTAACCATTATAGTCATTGGTACAGATTCCCAGTTCATTGTATTCTCGTTGAGATAATTTACTTCGAAGTTCCTTCCGAATGAGAATGTATCGTCACCATTGTTTTGGATGGTAAACTCGATGTTATCTGATGGTGTATATGTATCATGATTCATATTCACTACTATATCTTTGTTGAGTGATGTATTAGCCATTGGTATTGATATGTATAGTATTGGTATAACAATAATAAGTGCCAATAATGCAACTATTTTTCTATCTGTAACTATGTTTCGTATATCTGTCATATTTACCACAATATAAAAATATATTTTATGATATATAAATTACACTTTGACTTCAGTTTTGACCGAACCTATATTGGAGTCATAACAAATCCACAAATTGTTGAATGACAAGTAATATATATTTCCCATGATAAATAATTACAATTGCATATAATTAACCGAGGTGATTATATGGGAAAAACAAAACGATGGTTCAACCTGAAACATAATATAAAAAAGATAGGAAAGCTCGTTGATTACGATCCCTTTTTCTATAGACATGAAGATAAGAATCAGCGAAAATATCATAATCGAAAAGTAAGGCATGAAAACAAAATCCGTATTAAAAAGGGGTGGGAACCAATAAAAAACACTAAAACACGTGGACATGAAACATGGTGACTGGATTCATTTTTCCTCTCTTTTTCTTTTTTGTAATACATTTGTATGTCGATTTGTCATATCCGAACACTACTTGTATACAAAAACTTTGTAAAATAATAACTAGTATATATAATAACTCCATACGTATAATATGGAGGTATTGAATGAAATTACAAGATATATTAGATGAATTATCTAATCCATATATTGTTGGTGGAGCAGTTAGAGATATCATCATGAACAAGGGATTGAGTTATGTATCCATGTTTAATGGTAATGTAACTGATCTATTTGTTGATATTGATATACATGATGTTGATATTTGTACATCTGATACTCCTGAAGAAATTAAAGTAAAGTTTCCCGATGATTATTATGTTATCGGAGAAAAGTTCGGTACCGTATGTTTACGTACCGATGATTTCGGAGATATTGAAGCCACGACTTTTCGCAAGGAAATTGGTGGAAGACACCCCGAAGTATGGTTCACAGATAATATATGGGATGATCTCAAACGTAGAGATTTTACCATCAATGCATTAGCATTGGATGAAAAGGGTAATATTACTGGATCATGGCAAAGTATCTACGATCTAATAAATGGTATCATTCGTTCAGTTGGTGAATCCAAGGAACGAATCATTGCCAAGTATGGTGGTGATGAATTAAGATCAGTCCGTGCTATTCGTTTTGCGAATCGGTATGGATTTATGATTGAAAATCAAACTGCTATAACTATTACCCAATCAACATTGGACGATGTATCCTGGAATCGAATACGAGATGAAATATTCAAGATGTTTGATGATAATGCTGCAAATGCAGTATTGTTAATGGATCATTTTGGGATACTCGATACTGTAATACCAGAAGTCGTACGTTTGAAAAAGTGTAATCATAATCCAGTGAACCATCCAGAAGGAAATGCTTTTATACATACCATATGTGCATTAAAAGCATCCGATAGACTTGGGTTTAATCCACTTACCAAGTTTGGCATACTTCTACATGACATTGGTAAACCCGTTGTCAAGAATGGTACAACATATCATGGACATGATAAAGAAGGAGTATCCATTGCTAGAAATATCATGAATAGATTCAATATGTCAAAAACAGATACTGATCAAATTTCATTTGTTGTGGAAAAACATATGCAAATCCACAAGTTTGAAGAAATGCGTCCAATAAAAAAAGTACGTGTTTTATCCGATCCACGCATTAATATGTTAATCGATGTACATGTTGCTGATATTTGTGCAAAGAAAACAAATGAAAACCTGTTTTTCATATACAATGATATTATTGAATATTTCAAATTTACATGGGAAAATATCCAACCCCCGACAAAAACTGAAATATTCATCAATGGAAACGATTTAATAAATTTAGGACTTGAGCCAGGTCCTGGATTTAAAACTATCCTTGATTCTGCTGAAGAACAACAAATTCTGGGTAATATAAGTACAAGAGAAGAAGCAATTGAGTACATCCAGACAAACTGGTTGTAACACAAAAATCTTCTCTTTTTACTATTTTAGTATGTTTTTTTGTATAATGCTACGGCTCATCCAATCGATTATAACCGAAATCCTTTAATAAATTCTTGTAATATATTATCATTAGCATCCAATCAACGTATGATTCGATGTATACAGGAGAAAGAAACATATGACAACGGAAAAATTCGCAATTCCAGACAACGATTCTGAAAAGTGGAAAACAACCACTATCAGTGTAAGAATACCAGAGTGGATGGTTGATGGATTCGAATCCATTAATAAGAATCGATCAAAGGCAATTAATCAGATTTTCATGGATTTTTTCAAGGGTGAAGAAAATTCTGCAAAACTGAATGAAAAGGAAATCGGAAAGAGAGACAAACAAATCGCAGATATGAAAAGAACCCTTGATGAAAAAGAAAAATATTTCAATTCCATAACCAATGAAAAAGATGAGTATATCACTGAACTGGAAGAAAGCCTCAGTGACAGGGATAAACAACTCAAATCAAAGGACGTGGAAATAAACAATACACTGAGGGAAATAAGAACCGAGTACCAGGAATATCGTGACGAATTAAGAGATCAAATTCGAGCAAAAGATGAACAAATCCGAAAAAAGGATGATCAAATCAAGGATCTAAGTGAGCATATCCAATCAGCAATGGATGCCAACACTAAAACTGCCGAAAATGGATTCAAGACAGTCGACAAAATGTTTGATTATGTTGGTAATACGTATAACAAGGTCGATGACATGTATATGGTAATTGAGAATAAAGGATCCCTTGTTACACGGTTAAGAAATTTTATCACTGGTAAAAGTACTACACAATTACCACAATCATCCCAACAACGTCATAATTCATTTGAACCTGAATCATCATACATGATTGAAGAAGGAACAATAACTGAATCACCAGAAAACAAACAGTAACCAATATATCATGTTCAAAACATGACATATCATATTTTCATTTTTTGATATTATTTAGATAGATTTATATATTTCTTTTATTATACTAAGTGCATATGGCAAAGAAACCTCAATCAAACGGACTATCATCATCTGCTGGGCTTGTGAGATATTTTGATTCAAGCAAAAACAACGTTGAAATACCACCCAAATTGGTTATGGGACTGATATGCACATTTGGACTCGGGATTTTTCTCCTTAATGCCCTGATGTGATCATTTTATTTTTTTTTTCATAAATAATATATATAGAATAATATATATTTGCTATTTATGGACACCTTTCCCAATTTAATAGAACCAATATTACTTACGATTCAAAATACGTTTATACACTTTCATGAGTATACCCTACCTTATCAAACAATAGTTTGTCTTTTACTGGTATCTATAATAGGTGTTGCTACCGTATTTACATCCAAATCTGTAGACCATATAATTGAACAATATTTCAATACCGAGAAAGTACGATATCGAACAGGTGAAACTGAAATCAAAATGATCAGGCATGTTACAAAAGCACTTGTATATATAATGGGTGCGATGCTTGTCATATATTCAATCCCTCCCCTCATAAGTTTATCAGTTGCAATGTTTACTGGAGCTGGTATCGCTGGTATTGTAGTGGGTCTTGCTGCACAGACAACAATCGGGAATATAATATCAGGTATGTCCCTTGCATTATTTCAACCATTTCGTGTAGGAGATCGTATATCTATAGATGGAGAATATGGTAAAGTCACGGATTTAAATTTGAGACATACGGTAATTACAACATGGGATAATCGAAGATTGATTGTACCAAACTCCAAAATGGGAGATGGAAATGTAATAAATTGGACAATCGAAGAACCACCAATAATATGGCCAATCACAATTGGAATTAGTTATGATTCCAATATGGACAAAGCAATTGAAATAATGAAACATGTTACATCTGAACATGGTAAAGTCATGACTCATCGGCAATTATTAGAATATGATGATACAATAAAGGAAGATGAAGTCGTTGAAGTACTGTTAACCGAACTGAATGATTTTTCAGTTGATTTTACCATTTATCCATGGATATTTGATCGAAGTGTAGCATACAAGGCAGGATGTGAAATACGAGAACAGGTAAAAAGAGAGTTTGACCGCGAAGGTATTGAAATACCATACCCACATCGCAAATTAATAATGTCTAAAGATGAGAAGGATATACAACTAGATTTCAAAAAATAATAAAAACTAAAATACTCTCCAAATTCGGAGAGTATTTAGATGGTTGGACCATCTTTAACAATGCTTGCAACTTCACCCCGTTTTTTCAATGATTCTAGATGTTCTCGGACATCTTTCATTGCGTCCTCGGATTCTTCTATGATGTTTGATATCCGATTGGGTGCTTCCTCAATTATTTCATTGACATCCTTTGCAATATAATACATTGTTTTTGGTCTTCCTACTCCACCAGGGTTGCTTGTTTCGGCCTTTAACCATCCCATGTTAATGAGATTCTTTGCTCCATTACTTACTTCTGGTTGTCTCAGATGAGTATGTTGCCTAATCTCTTCACTGGTATGGATGTCCTTGAATAATATGGATGTGAAAACAATTGCACTGACACGTTTAATATTAAAAAAATACCGTAACCTTTCAACGAAAATCCGTTCACTTATGGACAATGGATTTTTTGACTTCCTCATTCGTATCCTCACCTATATTGTGTGTAACATTGGACACATTAATTAATCTATCCAATGAAATATATTTAACAATCATATTGTTAAATTATAATATTATATATATCTGTAATGGTATATAAATTTACCTATCTTATATTATTTTTTTGAAAACTTCCATGTACAACAACATCAAAAATCAATTCCAAACACCAACCAATGAACCGACCTGTATATACAGTTAAATGAATATCATGTCATTAATAATTCTATTACTAGTAAAAGAAGATTTATATATTTGTATGTGGTATCTTAAACCGCACACCCTAATGAATCGTGATGCATGTAGAGATTCACACTCTGTGTCATTATATGATTCATATGTATTGACATACGAATGCCCACAACACATATTCGAGCATAAATATGACTCCAAACGAAATTGATTATCAGGAAAAAACAATATCAACCAATGATATATTGGATAATTGTCCAATGTGCGATTTTGATATTAGTAACAAGGATAGTTTATCTACCTTAAGAAGTTAGGTAACTGAATTAAAGCAAGAAAATGAACGACTAGCAGGGGACAATTATCATCTCCAATCAAAATTAAATGGTCTCAAGAAACCTCCATATCTCGTAGCCTCTGTTATCGAAATCATAGACAACATGGCAATTGTACGAATACATGGAACCCATAACGAGATATCAATCACTATTCCAGATGAATATGCTAGAGAAATTACAACCTATGATCGTGTTTTGCTAACATCAAAACAATATATCATATCAGACATACTTCAACCAAGTATTGATGAAAAAGCAATGTCAATGGAAGTAATCGACAAACCCAATGTATCTTATGAAATGATTGGTGGATTGGATAACAAACTCGATGAAATAATAAATACCGTGAAAATTTCCTTGTCGTGTCCAGAAGAACTGAAAGAAATGGGCATAACGCCACCAAACGGTATACTGCTTCATGGTAAACCTGGAACTGGTAAAACGCTGATTGCTAAAGCAATCGCTACCAATACTAATGCAACATTCATAAAATTAACTGGATCAGAAGTTGTCCAGAAGTACATTGGAGAGGGAGCAAGAATAATTAGAGATTTGTTCCGTTATGCAAAGGAAAATGCACCATCGGTAATTTTCATTGATGAAATTGATGCGATTGGATCATGTCGCAATTACAACGAGAATGGAACAATGGAAGTTCATCGAACAATGATGCAACTTTTGACTGAAATTGATGGATTCGACTCAATGCATAATGTACAGGTAATTGCTGCAACTAATCGTATCGATTCACTTGATCCAGCATTAATGAGATATGGTAGATTCGATAGAATCATAAATATCCCATTGCCAAACAAAGAAAGTCGGTTCGATATACTAAAAGTTCATACAAAGAATATTTGTTTATCTAGTGATGTAACAGATACGGAATTAATGAATATTGCAGAAAATACCGACGGATTTTGTGGTGCAAGATTGGGATATATCATAAAAGAAGCAGGCATTTTAGCATTTGGACGTGGATCAAAATGCATCGAGATGTCAGATATTAATCAATCTTGGCAAAAATCAATCACCGAAGAAAATGAACGGGTAATGGTATCATCAGTACAGCCTGATATACCCAGTTCGATGTATATGTGAAGGAAAGAATTACTTTTTCTTTCCTTTATCACATTTATTTTTCCTATCACATGCAAAACATGGTCCAATTCCTAATGCCCATGTATATGGTTTATTATTATCTGGTAATATCCTGAGAACGGTTTCGCCTGATTTAGGACAAACGTCATCCATTACCTGAATTCTACCACTTGCAGGAATTGATCTTGATTCTTTACATTCTGGGAAATTGGTACAACCAACAAATCTACGAACTTTTCCATCACTTTTCTCATATATACGTACAATTCTTTTGTGTCCACATGAAGGACATGTATCAATATCAATGGTATAATCTTCGATATCCTTATACACTTCTCCCAATCTGGATACGATCATTTTTTTATTTGAATAAATTGAATCAAAAACCATTTGTATAATGTTTTCTCCCTGTTTCAATGCGCTTCCCTTGGAAACTTTACCATTCATTACATCCTGACCAAGTTTATTGAAAAATCCAATTGTTTGAGATGATAACAAAGCAGGTGCAAAATCATTGATACATTTGACAAAATCCCACCCAAATGGAGTAAGTGTGATATTCTGCCTATGTGATATTTGTATAATATTATTATCAAGTAACTTTTTCAGATTACCAGGAATCGAATTTGCAATCATGTTACTTCTATCTGACATTGTGTGATATAAATCTCCAATCTTTAATGGAGATGGGATATCTAATGGCACATCTGTAAGGCTTACTCTGTCAACTTCTAATGTCTCACCAACCATTGGAATATTGGATTCAATACAACTATCTACATTATACCAGGGATAACATTGTGACCAACCATGATCAATAACATTTGTTACATGTCCAGTATATTCTTGATTGCCTATCTGGACATCGATCTCAGTATCAACGTATTTTAATGGACCACTTATACTTGCAAGGAAATATCTACATATTAAATCATGCATTCTAACTAATTTGTTTACACGTTTTTCAGAACGTGTCAATAGACGAAGTGGTACAATGGGACAACTATTAGTGTTTATATCAAATTCATCTACACGTATACCATTCTGTATCAACTCTTCAGCATATTCTTTATATGGTGATGATTCTTTCGATAGTTCATATAATATTGAATCAATATCAATATTCCGAGAATATTCAACATCCATTGCACGAGGAAGTGATACAAATTTCCGCATATATAATCGATTACACCCTCTTATGACTTCATCAGGCAAGAGTGCTAGATGATCAGAACATTCCTGAACCAAACTTGGTATTATCAAAGGTTTAGGTGGTGGAACAATAATATCGTTCGTTTTACATCCAATTACGCTTGCAAAATCTTCGTCTTTTGTATTTATCAGATGTTTGGTAGATTCATCTTTATCACTGTATTCCATTTTACTGGATACATTGAATATAGCATCATTGGAATTACGCAATGTTACATTGATATTGCTTTTTGAGTATTCATTGAACTGAGATATTTCATTCATTCGATTATAAACAAGACCACATATTGCCATCTGAACAGGATTTATATTGATATACCCAATACTATTTTGAATATCTCTCCCCATCGCAGTAAATAAACGACTCAATACAGTACTTGATTTATAATTCAATAACGAATATACCTCGATACCATCAGCCTTAATGTCATTTATTACATTAATTGAATTCAATGAATCCCGTATTTCATCTTCATATAACGTATTATAATTCATTCTGAACATTGGTATATCCAGACGATATTTTTTAAGTAGATATTTCATTTCAACTCCGACCAAATCACCATATGGATCATTCTTCGAAGCAATTACAATACGATCTGTATTTGGTAAAAGAAAACGAAGCATCTGTACGATTTCATGGTTATGTTCAACTTTACGCACTTGCATTTTTAATGCTTTTTTAGTATCCAGAGCAATATCCATATCTTTTTTTATTCGTGGAAGTGAACCAGAATATGAATATTTCATTAAATGTGAACCAACATTCAGAACACGGTAGATATGTGGAGATCTTCTTACCGTATATAGATTGATTGATTGATTACGCCCAAAAACATCTCTATTATAATGTCCAAGAGTAGAAGCAATCTGGACGGCAACATTTTCATTATCAGTAATTATGAGAGTATTGATATCATCATTTGACATATTATCACAACCTTCTTTTGTAAACAAGTAAACTCAAACATAACATAGACAATCCAACAAAAGAACTGAATCCAGGAGTGGCTGGTAAATCAGAATCAGATTTCTTCTCTTCAGCAATCTTCTTGGATACTTCAATTTCCCGATCGGTTACAATTTCAGAATTTCGTCCTGTATCAAATGAATCATCTATAATGTCATTAGTATTCGATCCACCATACCCATTTTCGCCATTTGTTTTCTCTAAATTGGGGAATATTTTTATTTCCCTTGGATCCGAGTCAGGCATTACTAAAATAGCATGATGTTTTCCATTTAATTTAGTGGAAAATTGTTTCGGAACAGATGAAATGTCAAATGCATCGTTAATATTATTTGCACTTTCAATACCTGTTCCATTAACCGAAATCACTATATCTGAAAAATCAATCTCAGATGAACGCAATACAAATCCAGTTTTTTTATCTCCATGTTTTGATATATCAAAACTTATAAAATCATTTGACGTATTCATATTCGCAACGGAATAATCCGAATCAGTGATTATTGGAAGTATATTATAATCACTATTATATAGTTGTTCAATTTCAACTATAGATCCTACCTGCGTGTCCTCGATCATTTTTGAATACTGGAGCATTTGTTTCGAATCATCGGTATAAATACATGTTAATATATCTCCCTCTGATGCATAAACATCAACATTAAACATGCTATAATCAAAATACCCACTTCCTGCTAAAATGTAGAATATGTTATTTTCACCATTTGTTATTCTTAATCGGTGTTTCATATCAATGGGATCATAACCCAGATCCGATTTGTCTATACTGGATCCATCGGGTTGAACAACATGATAACCATCTGGAACCTGTATACGAGTATATGAATCTTCATCATATTTTACCTGAAAAATAGAATCACTATCATTGTAAACATGATATGATACATGGTCACTGGTTACTGAAGTAGAAGAAATATCCTGTTCAACATCATTTATATTGGAGCCAATAAAAGAATCATGTTTATCAACATTTAGACCTAAACGATCTATAGGTATAGATTCTATTTTATTCAAAAATGGAATACCATATGCTTCAATGTTGTGGATACTGAAATCATTGACATATAATATTGTATTTAAACCATCAATTTTTTGTAGAATATATTTGTCATGGTCATTAAATTTATGGATAACTCTAGCATCCGTTTTTGGTGGAAGTATTTCGTGTATTACGATATTACCTTTATTTTCTCCACCTGTTGCAACGAACATTTTATATTTTACATTATCACGATAATTTATATGTATATCTTCTTTATGTACAATATTATCATTATATATTATTTTCATGTCCCATACACGTGACGAGGGTATACGTAAAGCAAATTGTCCTTTAGCATCAGTAACAGTGGAATAATATTCGGGACTCCCGTTACTGTCTACTTCTTCAAGTATAATTGTTGCTTTATCTAATCCCCTGTTATCCTTATTCACCAATTCACCAGAAAAAAGAGCACTATTTAACGTTTCTTGACTGATTGTTGGTTCAGATATAACAATTGGTGTTCCACCAGTTATACCGATCATTAGAGTGATAAAAACCATCACTATAGCACATTTTCTTATAGTATACATATAAACCACTGATTATTTTAAACTGGTTATGATATGGAATATTATTATATATATGTATTTTTATATATAGTATGACATTATATTTAATGATATTCTAAACCCAATACGATAAAATCCAATCGTTCCATGGAGTACATAAAAATGGAATCGCATGATAAGATACATGTACAAGACTCGATATCAGTCGGGATTGAAAAAGAAGTTTTACGGCTCGAGGAGATCAATGATCCCAAATATTATGATGCCTTTATGAAAATAGATGAATATATTGAAAAAATATCTGGTAAAAGACACATATACAAATATATGAATGCCTATGATCAACGAAATCGTGGAAAATATACATTTTATAACTGGTATCTTGGGTTGTGGGGACTTAAAGGAAATCTAGTACCATCAAGAATATATTCGAGATATCTTGCATATATATCAATATTTACATTATTTGCACTTGTATTGTACAAATTCTCAATTGGTCTTGCTTTAATATTATTCATATTAGGATTCCTATTTGCGAAATCATTTTTGACTGCACCGAAAAAAACAGTTTCATCAATAAGATCAACGGTTTTACTACATTACCCACAATGTGCAGTAATCTTTGCAGCACGTGATGTTAGAGAATTAATAAGTATAATGCAAGATATAGATGTAATCGGAAATGAAATTAGTGCACTTAAAGCACGTTTTCTACAAACACCCAGTTCAGAAATGCCAACCCTTGAAGACGCAATGGTCGAATACCTGAATAAACACCCACTCCAATCAATGGGGTTAATAAAAGATATGATATTAACCTTTGATACGATTGACCCAGATCTTCGAAAGCAACAAAAAATGGATGTAATGAGACTATTCCCATACGAATTAAACGAATTCTTCAATCGTGTAACTTCGGATTATAAACATATACAATCATTTTCTCTCATGTTTAGTGAAATGGTAGTATTTTCATCTTTTATGATGCTTGCTATATTTGGTATGATTGCTTCACCCGTTACTCTGATGCTTCCAGGTATGGTTGTTTTGATAACTGAAACAATGTTCAAAGGCATGATAATGAATAATATGTCAATGGGATTGTTTTATAACAAAGAACAGGCAGAGGATGAAAGAAAAGCTAGACGAAATGCATTTCCCATAGCAATGTTTATCGGGTTTATCGCATCTGCGTTGTTTGGGTTTTACTGTGAAGGAACAACAAATTTAATTGCATGTGTATTACTTGGTACACCGTCACTTGGATATTTATTTGCGTCAGTTATAGCAAGTACAAAAATCGAAAGAGAATCAGTTTCAGTTCATATACATACAATAATTCAAGAATATATATCAATGGTAGCAGCAATCAAAAAAGAAGCCCATGATAAGTCACTAACAATGGCATTCGTAGATGGGATTGAAAAAAGTTACCACGGAGTTTTATCTAATAAAATAAAACCAGTAATTTCTGAAATGAAAATGAATCGGGACATAGGCGAAGTATTGAATAAAATATGGAAGAATTCATTTAATCAATCTCAGATCATCAGACCATATTTGTTTTTCATTGAAAAAATAATGTATATTACACGTGTAAAGGGTGAAAAAACTGAAACTAATCCAAACGAATCATTTTCAATTATATATGATATTTCAACCCAGGTCCTCAGACCACTTTCAATGAAATTTGAAGCAATCCAACAAGAAGGTGCGGGAAAAACCATTTACACTGGTGCAATCAATGGTGTAACAACTGGTATATTCATTTTGCTTGGTAAGATTTTTCAAAATATTTTATTAAATGGATTTGGTAGCCTTGGTGTTGACCCTAATGAGATTGCACAAAACTCCATGGGTTCATGGTTAAATGATTTCATGACAAGTATGATTGGACAACTGGCATTTACAGATCTAATGGCTGCTGCTGTTGTATCATTGGCAGGTACATATATGGGTGTTTATGCATTCCAATCAAATCGGACTAATGCATATATTGCAAGTATATGCTCTGCAGTATTGGTATCACACTTTGGTTTCGTGGCCATGGAAAAAATGGTAGGTATGATGATGTCTATCATGTAAAAAAAGAATATATAATTTATTGATTATATATTTTTTAATTAGAAGTAATGTGTAAACTGGTTGTATCAAAAATGGATAATCTAAAAAGAAAATATATCATGTATCTAATACGCTGGCAAATGAGTACACCTGTACTTGCATGCGTATTATACTATCTTTCACCGCTTGGCATAATTCCAGCAACAATAATTGCAAATTTAATTGGTGGATTGGTGTTTTTCTGGGTAGATTATTTCATTTTTGATTCAGAGAATAGTAAAAGTAATATGAAAAATAATGAGGATGGGAAAATAAATGAAACTATATAATAAATATAATAAAACTAACTTATATCGAATTACTGGATGTATACTATTTATCTTGATGATATTATGTACAACCGCAAGTGCACACAACAACAATACAGACGCTGAAAGAATAATAGCAAGTGACTATTCATTCCCAGGTGATACTTATACAACTGGAATTGAAATCATTTCACCAATTGATGGTTCATCTATAACAATATCAGAAAATATGAAGCATTCTGAATCAATGTATATAATAGAAAACACATGGACTAAGATTTCAGAAGATCAATATAAGTATAATAATTCATATAAGAAAGATGAATTGATAACATTCACATACGTTACAAATGTTGATAATAATATTAGACCAGGCAACTACATGATAAATGGAAATATAATATTCGATGATCGATATTCAGCCAGTATAGAAGGAACAAATAATATACATATATACAGCAATGATTCGAAAAAGCATTTACAAACAATACAAAGAAATGTAAATAATATAACCGAACAAAGCAAAACTAAAAATGATCTTCCACGTGTAGTTCCATCAAAAGAAAACATAGTTGGAGTACCAAACGAAAACCCAACAATGCGAAAAATTCGTATAGCTAAAGAGTTAGCCGAAAAACGAAACCAGAGAACTCAATATGACACAGACGAACATGAATACCAGCACTACCAGGAAGAAATAGAATATCTGGACTCATTTGAAAATTATGAACGACCAGAATCATACACAAGCATGGATTATACCGAAATAGTCAACGAATATGAAAAACCTGTATACGACAACACACGCGATGAAAATATTGATACTTATATAAATAAAGACCATGATTTCATTGATAAACTTTATGATTTCTTCCACTAAAAAACATGACATTCCCTCAAAACCAGAGGGAATTCTTTTTTTCCTGTTCAATCAATTGTTTCATATTTTATTTTTGCAAGCAATGACATAATTTCAATATCCGTTACATTTGAAGATATCTTTTCTTTCACATATGTACCAATATATGTTATCATATCACTTGACCCACAAATATAAATTGTATTAATATCAGCCGAATTGATATCCCTACATTTATCAAACAACTGATTCAATATATCATCATCATATTTATCTTCAGTAAACTCAAATACCAACACAGATTTTTCATATTGAGTTCCTCTGTACCAATTAATGATACTAATTTGTCCACTATCCTCGACCAATACATTAGCAATTGGTAAAGATAAATCAGAACTACCCTTTTCTACAGAAGAACCATTTACTTCTTCATCCTTATCGGACTGCACATCTATAGATTGTTTTTCGTTATTCTCTGGTTGTGATTTATTTTCCCCACCTTCAGATTGTTTTACATCTGAATTATTTGACTTGTTACCATTTTCAGGTTTTCGGGTACAAACACATTTAAAATCTGGACGAATGAATATGCGATTATTCTTTTCATCCACTTGAATTACACCATAATCCACCATTCGAAGGAAGATATCACCAACTATGTCCCTTGAATATCTGGATACTGTGAATTGGTCTTTCATCAATATTTTAGTAACCGCTGCTGCACACAGATACTTATTAGTACAGGTAAAATGTCCATCTTGTTGCAAAATGTTTTCAACAACTTCGTATAGATCAACTCCAACAAATTCCTGACTTTCTTCTAGACATTCAACAACATCATCAATGTTCTTAATATTGGATGTGTCTACTTTTTGTTGTGGTATACGTACTTGGCTTGTATCCACCTGATTGGCAGCACCACGATTTGAATTATTTATACCTCTACCCTGTTTATCGTATTGTCTTGATGTGTACTGCGACCATGTGATTCCAATTGATTTATAAAAATCAAATGCTGTATTGTAGATTTGTTTATCTGAAACTGATTTTCCAAGTAAATTCCGAATATTGTCATCATCTGATTTACCCTCAGTTATACCATATTCTTCTAAATATTTCATGTATTCATCTTTGGCAAGTTTAAATTGTATAATGAATGGATCTGAGAAAATGGAAGGATCCAAAACAAATGATCTACCTGGCTCTAGAGATGGCATTACCATAACTTGATCCTCGTCAAGCATCATACTTTCTTCAAGAATCTTTTTATCTCTCCCATCCGCAACACGTAATGCTATTTTTCTTGCGGTATTCAAAATCGCATCATCAAACAAAGCAGATGGAGACTGATCAATTATAGCAACACCTGTATCATATGCACGTATTTCTTTAAGCATTTGAGAAATCACACGTACTGAACTTCCTTCTTTAGAATAGAGTTTGGATTGAGGGATATTTGGGAATATTCTGTGTGCTTCTTCAAGCATGATTTGATGTTTCAATGTACCAGTTTGTGTACCATTCTTTTCTAGCCATTCAGTACATGAACTCAATAACATTGCAGTTATGAAGTTTTTCATTTGGTCATCTTTGAGCCATGAAAGATTAATGACAAAATTTCCGCTTAAAATATGATCAGGGGATAATCCATTTGTTACATTGAAACAATGTCCAATAGTTCCCAATGTGAATGGTTCCATTTTACGCAAAAGTGCTTCTTTAATCCATTCAAATGACTGACTTTGTTGATCTGGATCTTCATATTCACGAATTACTTCAAGCAGATTACTGAAATTCGGATTCTGGTATTTATCATACAAAGCATGGATTATACCTGATAATACTGCTTGTTGTGGTGCAGATAAATCATCACCAAACGCCATCATAAATGAATTTAATACATGTTGTACATGTGAATCTACACTCACATTCCGAGGCACAGTGAATGGATTAAATAACAACGCCACACTTGATTCTGGATCATCAAAACATATTACCTTATGTTTCGACTGTTCATTTATCCCATATAAAGAAAGATCATAAAACCCAGCCAGATTCCTCCACTCACCTTTTGTTGGCTCAATGACCAATAATGTTACATCTCGCCTAATAAGCGCATCAGATAAAAGGAAACATGTGTTTGTCTTACCTGAATTTGTTGCACCCACAATTAATGTATGTTCATTTTTCATCTTCAGGGAAGCATTGTATGTTGTATTTTCCACTTTGCCTGCTTCAATGAGAATATCCCCACTTCCATCATCTGTAAATATGTTACGTGGTGGTACTTTAAATTCAACAGCCTGTCTTTCTACTACCAGATTCCCATTCTCAAAATCAATAAATAATGACATTGCTGTAGGTGATGCAACTGGGAAAGTGCTATCTCTTAATGATCGTGGATAAATGTATTCCGAACATTTTTCTTCCTGATCATCAACATACTCAGGCTCTGTGGTAGTATTTGGAATTGTTTTTAATATACCATCAATTTCAGACATATCATCTTCTTCGCACCATACCGAAAATTCATATACATACATAGAACGCTGATGCATCATATCTTCGCGTTGTGCTTGTAGTAATGAAGTTAATTCTATTGAACTGAAATGAGTAATTGATGATGTTGCACGATGTCCATATAATGCTCCATCTACTTCAGACATGGCTTTATATTCAGTATCCTGTAATATTTTTTCCAGTTTATAATTAATAGATTCTTTTAAATCATATATTTCATCATCATCCATTTTACGAATACGGATCATCATGTCTGGATTACATGCTGTTTGGCTCATTTGTTTAAGAACGAGACCCATTGATTGTTCTACAAATTCATCTCTGGTTTCATCGAGACTTTCCTGGTTTATAGAAATTGAAGTCGAGTATTTTGTATACTGGAACTGTGGTGTTGAATTAACAACTACTCTATTTTTATATTTGATAGGATCTGGAGTTTGTATATCATATTTTACATTGTGTCTTATCAATATATTTTCTGCATTTTTTGTCCATTCTGAATCAAATGAAATTATGGACATTTTTTCATCATTAAAATTCATGCGTATTATGGATGCATTTACATCCGATAATAACTGGGACATGAAAGAAATCTTGTTAATATCTGATGGTACACTCCTAAGTACAATTTCATCAACTGGTGTATTCATGTCACCAGGAATCCTATATTTATCAATAGCGTTCTTTGTTTTTTGTAATACATTGTTTAAATTAACCATTTAGGACACCACCATCATATACCAAGGGAAGATATAGCTGCATCGGAATAGAAGAAAAATCTTACAATCAATTCCTGTAGCGGGGGAATAAGTGAAACGAATAAAAACATTAACATTCCCAATGCATATACTTCAACTGGTTTCCAGAACATTCGAGTCATTGCTTCAGGCATAATATCAGATGTCTCGTAAACTTTGGGTGAAATTGGCCAATATAATCTACATGCATGACCAGATCTATATACCAAACTAGTTTTCACCATTCGAGTTAGAATAACACCGATTCCAGTTGAAACCAACATACGCTCAGATATACCAAACAATAAACTGATTATCATAAAAAATAATACTACCATTAAATCAACAATATGTGAATTTTCACGACTTGATGATCGTTCATGATGTGGTCTATTCTTTATGTAACGTATTTTTTCATACGTTTTCATCAATATTTGGAATATAGGTGCAAAATGGGCAGCAAATATACATGCGACCACGATATAAAGCAAACCAAAGAAACGCAGGGACGCATACATATTCAAAGTTGCACCATAATCAAGTACAGAATATAATACATATACAATTGCACCAGCCATCATTCCGACATACATGGATAAATTTTTTTGAGAATCTGTCATTTGGAACACCAGTTATCTTTTTCTGGATAATTATATATAACCTGTTTTATATATAATATTCTCTATATAGATTGTGTGAAATTATAAGGTGAGTTTCGATGATCAGAGAGTCCACAAATATTGCCCTCAATATTTTTGAAGAATTAATCAATATGACCTTTACGATTACGGTCGCCTTCAAAGTAGTCGAGTTGATGGCATTTATCGGATGGACACATGTAGCATATGCACCATTGAAACTTGTTCACATAATATTATCATTATTTGGTCTTCGGTAAACAGGACAGTGATTATTTTGATACAATTTAGTCTAGATTGGATATTCAGTACAATGAATAGAATTATGTTAATTTCAGTCACGGCTATGTTTATCTACACATTCTTACACAAAATGATTGCGTATGAACTGGCATTACAGGTATATGCTATCGTGGACCCATTCGGTAAGGATTATGGATGGAATCCCTGGACAGAATCAGCTAAAAACGCTGCAACCGTGGTATTAAACCACTTCGGATATTTTCCAACAGTATAAATAAGCAGGTGAAAAAATGTTTAGTGACGAATGCAACAATGCGTTATCAATTATAAAATTATATGAAGATCTGTTATCACTTGCGTTTCCATTTATAATGATCATAACAACAGCAGCAACATACCAAATTATAATCGATTCCACCGCCCATGCATACAATGGTTTGAACAAGGACATCTCAGCAATGGGAGATTCGATCCTGACCGCAATGAACGAATCTATAGAAGAAATATAACATATTTTTTGCGGAGATTAATATATGGCATTACAAAAAGCGGTTATGTTGATGTGTGATTTGGTTTTAATTATTGGTGTATTCTCAATGGGTGGATATTTTTTCTCAATGACTGAAGTATCTGCTGGATCATGGTATACGTTACAATATGATACTGATCTAATTGCAACTGGTATCCAGGCAGCATATGCAGGTAATGGTACTGTTGATATGGAAGTTGTGTTGCCCCCTGATTCATATATACATATTTATACAAATGATGGAGATTCAGATACAATACCTCGACATACATTGGTAAATGGACGAATACATACATCAGAATCTTCACTTGAATGGGTTGTATTGGATACATTGAAAAATGTATTAAAGAAATATCATAGTTTGGGATTTGTACAAACACCTATTGCAGTGGGTGTACTTGATATTGTCAAGGATACATATATGAGTGGAACACACATGGAATATACTCAATATACTGCTCCAACTTAGGAATGCACATCCATAGATAACCATGATAACGATAAAGCAGTTAAATATATTATTACTGCAGATGGGACATATGGAATCAATGAAGGCGATGGAACATGTAATCCAATTGTTGTATTAGATGTATCTGACCCAATTGAAATGGATTCGTTTTTAGATGGCACAAGTTGAAGTTGGCATGGATTACATTTATATATAAATATATTTATAATATGTCTGTTAAATAATACTATTCAATTACAACTAGTTGGTGTTAGATATGCTTGAGGAAGTCAGTCGTCAAAGTGCAATTTTATGGATGTACTTCATAATAACAGTTGTACTTGTAGTTATAGTGGGCACATATGAGTTATCGATGGCAACTCCAATTAGTTTAACTCATGCAACTATTGACACGAATTTCGTGTCTAAGACATTAATGAAAGGTTCAATAACACATAGTGCTGCAATACTAACCTTACCACCCATGGCAGGTATATTTCCATATACTATCGATCTAACAAATTCAAATGATTTCAATATACTAAATAATGGAGTAAATTATGGGTGTACAGTTGAAATTGACGGGATGCAGATAACAGATGAACAAAATTCCATGGATGTCCCATATACAGTACCAACAACTGAAAACGTAATGTATGCAGAGTTACCACTCAGATCTGGTAAAATATATGGTGTATTTTTCAATGACGTTAAAGAAATTAGTCCAGGGCAACCAAACCGAATTGATGGAATACGAACATATTCTTCGACTGCCAAGATCATAGGACCATTTAACCGTGAAATCAATTTTGCAGGTGGTCTCCAAGAATGAGACTGGTTGCATTTTTAGTATCACTTATATTCATAGCAATGTTAATAACAGCCACAACTACTCAATTCACGGTTCTTTTATTAACAAGTGAAAGAACTGGATTTCAACAAGCATCGGGGCTTCTGGATAACGGAGTTGTTGCTGATTATATAGTAAACGATAATAGCTTTTTCAATAGTGGGACAAGTGTTTCAAGTCTTGCAGCCACCGATGAGGAGAGATACAATCCAGTATATATAGTTACACCAACTGATACTGATAACAATGGACAAATTGATTTACATGATAGAATTGAAGAAGTAAATGATGGTGTTTTTGATATTGAATCAAATGATATAGATGTAGAATTGAGTATCCCAGGTACCAATAACAATTTGTTAAAAAACGTGTCGTCACAATCAATACATCATCGGGCATCAGCCAGAAATACGTATGTTGAAGAATATTCAGGAATTGTTTTATTTAGAAGTACACATATGCACAACTTGCGTCATGCCTACGAAAACGTAGGTGATTTCATGAAAAGAAATAATATTTTGAACCTAATGTACAACATACCTGTTGTACAATGGTTAGATCATTTTGACTTGGGGAGTATCAGTGACACAATAACAACAACAGCATCATCTTTATGGAATTCACTTGTTATTTTATCAGGTAATCCACCCCCACCTGCTCCAAATGATCCATTATTTGATGTAAATAAATTGGATTCATCACAAATGCCAGATTATCCAATATCACCTGGTACAATTAAATCATCTGATCTTACTACAACAATACCAGTAGTAATGGTAGATAACGAAAATCCCAAAAATCGATTATCGGATCGTGAAATGCAAATAATGGCTGTTAATTTGAATACAAAAACAACATACTTCGACGCAAAAGAATACATTGAAAGAATTACAAAGGAGTGGGACAAGGCATGTTCAAAGGCAAGTACTCCTCTCTAATGATGAGTGATTATTTCCCAGCAATCGATACGTTACTTAGTTTAACCATTGTATCAATATTAATCATTGGCATTTTATCAGTCCCATCTCCTGATTCATATCTACAAGATGCACATATTGATCTATTAACTGTACAGGCAAGACAATGTGCAGTTCCATTAACAGTACTTGCATTCCCATCACTTGGAGTTGATTATGAAGTTGGTCTTTATACCGAATCTGTAATTGATAGTAAAAGCAAGACACATACAAGAGAAAAATTCCGTGAATCTGTAATAGAAACATCAAAAGCAACTATTGTTGCATTGTTTGGTGATAGTAATTATTCACCGTTTGATTATGGTGGATCTACTCTTGCAGACGCAACAACATCTCCAATAGATAAATATCATTTTTGGGTAACGTTTCCAAAGGGTGATTATGTAGATCGGGAGTATGAATATCCAGAAGTAATAGATGAAATAGTTGGAAGCTATGGAATTGCATGGATTGAACACCCCACAACAGATCCCAAAAAACCGTTGAAATACATTGTAATTAAAAATTGAGGATATTGACATGTCAAACAACAAAAATACCAGTAAATATACAATTATACCACTCGTTATGGCAAATGCAGATGACCTGGATCAAACACCATGCCAAATGAATGTAACATCTGACACAGTGAATAATAAAAATATACGAAACTTACGTATATCGTGTGGAAATTGTCAAAAATCTGAATGTGGGCTATCTGAATATCTATGTGCTACAAATATAGCAAATAGACTTGTCGAGGAAACTGATTATTCAACAATCATGATTTCAGGTAGAAATACCAATCGTATTTATGATCATGCACAAATGGAAAAAATATATGGATTATCTAGAATATATAAAAGATCAAGTAATCTTGTTCCTACATATAACGAAGAAAGTAATTCATGTAAAAGATGTCATTCATACCTAAGAAACTTATTTGCAACTTTAAGATTGATGGTTTTTACAGATCCAAGTGCATTATATAAAAACCGAGAGTTCTATTTATTGTATGCAAAAACACTCTGTCCAGAGTGCGGAGTACCATTAAAAGATTTTGTTAATGAATTTACAGAAGGATTTGAATATATCGATATAGAGTGGTGTAGAAAAGTAGAAATGAGTAATAATCTCAACATCGATTTATATTCTCCAATGGTAGAAATAAAAAATACCAAAAAAGGAACGGTACTTGAAAAAACTGATATGGAAACAATAACAGAACGTAAAGTAGGTGGACATGATATAAAGATTGGACATCATACATTCAATATTGGGAATAGTTCAGATAATAAATTAAATGAATTAATACCAATATCAGATACTCGATTCACAAGAAGACAAAAAATATATTCAATTGAATCAAATTTATCTGAATCGCTAACATCTATAATTTATACATTACGACAACACATATTAACAGATACCGAAGTCACCAGAATGATGCAACATACAACCAATTCATTAACTTTAAGGAATTTGGTTAAACAGCAAATCAATGAAAAACTAAATGTTGTAATGGAAAGCCTGGGTATTGATAATAATCTTACAAATGATGAATTGGATACAATTGAACATAGAGTATTACAATATACAGTTGGCTGGGGTACATGGGAAATATTCATGATCGATGATCAGATAAATGAATTCTCAGCAATTCAGGGATGTCCTGCATACATTGAAACATATGCCGACGGTAAATGTCGAACAAACCTTATACCATCACAAGAAGATTATGAAAGATTTCTTCGTCTGTTACAGTTGAATGTTAACTGTGATTTTTTCAATCGTGTACTTGAAGCAGTAGTAGACCCTGAAAAACATCCAATCGGATTTGGAAGAATGCGTTTAACATTATTCCAAAAACCATTGGTAGACGGGAATACTTTTATTGTCAGAAAACACCGAAAAATGCAACTTAGTGGCGGGGAAATCATAATTTATGGTACTGCTTCACCTGCAATGTTAGCATTTCTTTCAATGATAAAACGTAGAAACAAATCAAATATAGTATATGTTGGTGATGTTGGTAGTGGGAAAACTACAGTTCAGTATATAGTAGATACAAAAATACCTATAGATTCTACCGTTATTACGATTGGTGATATTGTTGAACTGGATCTTTCGGACATGGGTTTCAATAATACTACATTATACGCTGATCGTCCTGGTGAAGAAGTGATTGGACAATCACGTGATTCACTTATTGCAAAAGCACTTCGTATGAAGTCTGATCAAGATCTGATTACTGAAGTCCTGAGTCCACGTGATACTGCAAGCTGGGTACAGACATGGGTCGCTGGAAAAACGGGATCGGTAACATACCACGCGTATAATGTAAATATGATGTTGGTAAGATGTGGTGATGAATTACGTGCAACGGGTACTATGAACCCCGAAACAAAAATGACAATTTTCCAGAGCGTAGTTGAATGTAGGCGAACTTTGTCATATGATGGATACAAATATAGAATTGCAAGTATAAAATGGACCACTGATGAAGTTGTTAACAATTACCCAAAACTTGAATCAATATTCACATGGGACAATAAAACGGATAAACATATTTTCAACAAAGAAATATTTGAAGAAGTCCAGAAAACCAACAAATTCCAGAATGTATTCTACAGTCTTGATAGTGTCAAGGAAGAAGATATGTATAAGGAATTGTTGGTCTATGAAATATTGTGGACAACATTCGCCGAGACGATAAATATTTACAATGAGATTGGAATGAAAGAACATCTTGTAAATGGGAATATAAATAATTTTAAAAATGAAATTGATACATTTGTTGATATATTTGATACACAAAACGATATGTATCGATCAAATGGAAAAACTGATTGGGAATTATTATGTAATCTTGGTAAACGAAAAATATACGATACATTAATCTCAAACGTGAAAGAATTTGAGCCAGATGTGATTGAAAAAGCATATGCATTGATACATCGAAATGAAAATGATGTATACAAAGATTATGTATTTGATATGGGATGATTCACATGGAACAAGAAGAAAAAAAATTACTTGAAATATTATCACTTACCCCACTAACAAAACCAGATGCAGAAAATATAGTTAGTGAAGAAAAACTCGAACAATTAATTCAATCATTATTTGTAATAGAATATGCTGAACCAGATTCGATACCAGTAATAATGCAATCACCACTATACACAGTTAAAACCAACAATATGGAAATGAAAAACGTATACCCATATAAAAAACGTGTTGAAACAATATATGGTTCATTCGCTTCACCGATTCAATTAATAGAACCCGAAGAACGAAGACACATATATTCATTGATAATAAACAAATCAATTGAAATGTGTAATGTATTGATGTGTCACGAAGATATGACAAGTGAACTTAAAAACAAACGAATTGATATATTAGAAGAATCAATCAATGAGTTCTTTGAGACATTTACAAATGATGAAATGGAATCAACATTACACAAACTAATGAAAAAATTCAAGATCGATAACCAATGATAATTATTTTATCATTGGTTTATATAATCCAATACTTCTTGTTTATGTGTATTATCTTCTGCAATCAAGTCATTTCTATAGCCATCAATTAACGTGCCTGTTATGGGATTATTTCCAATCGCAACATTGGTAATTTTTAATATTTCAAGGAGTTTTATTATTGTAAATCTTATCAAATGTCCACATACATAATCCAATACATGTTTAATCATAGTATACATGACAACAGCTAAAGTTGTAACAGCAAGTACATTATAAGTATCCACAAAAATATCAATCAGTGATACCATAAAATAATTGTATTCAACATATTCATCATACACGTCCAATCACCCCAATAATATTGTATATGATCTACCGAAGATTAAACTCATCATGAACAATATTGTTGCTAACTTTATTACTAAAAGTGCAACTCCCCTTGTGCCCACCATATATACGAAAAAATTCAATATTATTTGGACGGTTTCAACATATATTCGATTATAGTTTCTCATTTAACACACCATGGGCATATTTATATATAATGTACCAATTATTATATAACTAATATTATAAATAACTGTTATCTAAACTAACTGTTGGACGATTGGATATGCATACGATCATATATAACATGATAGATGGGAAGGATATTCAGTATACTGACCTTCCAAAAGAAGCAAAGGAAGATATTGAAAAATCACCATTTTTTTATATCGATAATGAAGGCAAAGTGAGATTTGAGGCATATGCAATAAGTTTGATGGCAAACGCACTATTTATGGAAAGAAGTAAACTATCCTTTTTTAAACAGGTAGATTATTTTGACAAGGTTGCAACTATGTCTGTCGCGTTCAACCAAAATTTGCCTATTGTAGAACAAAAGGTTGCGAATACGATAGTTGAAATCTTTAAAAATATTGGTATTACACCAGAAGATCTCAGAGACATGGTATCCAAATCGAAACAGTCCAATGAACAAAGAAACGATACCGAACAGAAATCACCCAATGTTAACGAGGATGAAGAACCCGATCAACTTGATGATTGGGAAAAACTAATGAAATCATCAATACAGGGAGGTAATTAAATGATTTATGATGAACAAGAAAATTCAATACTATTCACATCTGAAAAAGGTGGTGCTGGAAAATCAGCATTGCTTAGTAATATAACATCAATAATCTCTTATCAATTTGACCAACCCGTCTTGGTAATTGATGCAGATGTTACCAATCACTCAACTACACGAATGTTATTATCAACTGTATCAACTAAAGAATTGATTGATCTGGAAAATAAGGGAATGGTACTAACGACAGAAACTCTTGCAAATGGGTTATTTAAAGAAAAATCACCCCTGGTTTTACCAGATGATATAATAGACCCTGCAAATATGGTTAACAAATTAACCGATATCAATAACCCAGTATCAAAAAAGATATTCGGAATGATGTCGGAAGATGCACAAAAAATGTTTGCAACAATTGACAACCGTACGAATTCGACCTTTTCGCTACTCGCAGATACCATAACAGGAGAAATGAATCATATAATGGAAAAGGATTCGTTATATGATGAACAAACATTTGCTGATATCGAGTTGTCACAAGAAACCAATAATCTAATAAATTCAGTAAATCAAGCACGAAAAAATGGAATAACTATTGATAACAGGATGATTAAAAAATTAAACCGATCATTAATGCTTGATACATATCCAAATAATATCACACGTGGAATGGAATTTACGCCTGAAAGCGCATTCAAGAAATTATCATTCAAAGCAACTCCAAGAGCAAACGTAAGTCCACAAACTTTGTTCACCGTTCCATCGAAAGGAAGAACAAAATTTGATCACAGGTTTAACCCAATGGAAATCTCTGATGATATGAACACTATCAATGATGGATTTCTTTCACTATATGATCATGTTTTTTATGATACCGAAGCAACAAGTAATGTTCTTAAGACATCACTATTTGAAATGGAAAATGTTGAATTGGTTTCAGTAATCACTCCACATAATATTGATGTTGAACTGGATATGTTAAGTGCATATGAAAATATGCAGATCAAGGGAGTATTGCTTAACAGTGAAACTCCTGAAAAAGTACATGATCATGTAGACGAAATAAGAGGACATGGATATCCATTGATAAGTGTTATACCATTCGATACACACATGTCTGAAAAAATGTTACATGGTAACATGAGTTTAGTCGTAGGTGACGGTTCAAATCTGGATTACATAATTCGAATTGCTGCATTGAATCTATTGAAACTAAATGCACTTGATAATAGACAAATTGACAAAATATTCACTGATCCAAAATCAGTATATGAAGAATTATCAGAAAAAATGTTCGTCGGTAGAAACACCAGCAATAAAAAACAGAAAAAATCGAGCGATGATCAGGAAGACACAAAATCAAAACCCAAATCAAATGGTGGATTCTTTTCCAAGATATCGGGAATACTGGGATCAAGTGTAAATAAATAATACCAATCGAGGGATTTGTTTGTCAGATTACATATTTAAATCATTCAATATATTAGTAGTTATACTAATGTTGTCTTCCATGATTGCACCTATAGCAAGTGCTGGATATTCAATCGATAGTCAACATGAAGACTTAGAAGTTGAAATAGAGACATCTCAACTGGCAAACAATCTAATGGCATTATCTGTTGCTGCAGCATTCGCAGATGAAGATGATCTTCCTGTTATATACGAAAATTATAAAATTATACATGAACAACTCAGTGAAGTGTATACTAACTATGGATATATACCATATTCAATAGATGGTGATAACAAACCCGTAGATGATAGACAAAATGAAGATGCAATGGTCCAATACATCTTATCAAATATAATGTTAACAAGAAGCTATGAAACAAATCCAAACATATCAAACAATGAGAAGAAAATAATAGTGGATTCATGGAAAAACATTGAAGACACTGAATTGGGAAACACATTCAATGAGATACTATTGAAACAAATGATATTGAGGGGTTATGTAAAAGAAGATTATGACACGTATAAAGCATATGATTACATCGATTCCAATGATTTTATTCGTCATATGAAAACATTATATAGATATGATACCCAGGAAGACGAAGAATACATCAAAAGACAATATTTATCTGGATACTATAAAGCAGAACATGAAAACGATATAAATTTCCGAAATGCTGAAAGCGATTATTATGATTATAAATCAAACAAGAACGTAATCGACACCATCGATCAAATGACAGCATCTATGGGTGAAAACGAATCCATCGATGATATAGTTGGAATACCACGTTTGTCTATTATATATCCCAGTGATACACAGTATTTACCAGATATGGAAAACATGTCATCTTTCAATACAAGTGAATATACCCAGAGAATAACAAATATTCAAAGCGAATATAGAAAAAACAGTGAATTCATACTTGAATATTATAAAATTACAGAAGACCCAGATTCAGAAAATATGGACAATGAATATGATATGTCTCAATATGATACAATGAATGTAGATGAAGATGATGATACATCATATACAATTGACACATATGAACAAACTAAAAACGAAACAAAATATCTTTCAATCCCAACCAATCGTTTAATCAATCTTGCATATCAAAATCACGATAATAATTTGATATGGGATAGTATGTTATATACAACATATAGAAATCCTGAAGAAAAGTCATATGCTTCACCTGAAGAATGGACAGATTATTTTGAATATATTGAATTATGTATATGGAAAGATACTCTTGAAGATGAAAAACATGACATATACACAAAAATTCAAGATATGAAAGATGGTAAACCAAAACAAGCAATGTCACCATCTGAAACAAAAGAATATGATCACTTATATGATACATATAAATCACTAAATGATCAAATAAATGATATTGAAAATCAAATTGATGAAAATGATCACAGTGAAAACGCATATTTCCAGGAAACTGAAAAAAACTATTACATTAATGGTGTTGCACCATTTGATCGAAAATATTACGAGTGGTATAAATCATCAATAATATCTGATGCAATATTCAAATCTGCTTACAATGATCAAGGTTATCTAACTGATTCTGGATATACCAAGGAACCATCTTCACTGACACTAACTGGTGATGTTTCATATGACAACGTTATCGAAGACGAATCCAAGAAAATGAATGAGTTTAAGTTGGTATATCAAAATACGACAAGTCGATTTGCTACGGAAATTTCAACATATCCCGATAATGTAAATGGAATGACTGCAAATCAAATTTCCAAATTATATCTTGCATATGCTGATTTCATGTTAGATAGTATAAATAACGACGTACTAAAGAATACTATATATTTACCATCTGTACAAAATGCAAGAACAAAATGCTTGTCCTTACCATACACAAGAACATATTTAAAAACTGATATAACTGGCAAACCAATAATATATACGACAAAAGAAAGAACAATAACAACCGAAAATATAGAAGATAAGATTCTTACTATATCAGAAAACAATAACTTAGAAAGCGAATCAACACTAATTGCAAACTGGAAAGATAGAACCTCTGCTGAACAACTTATAAAGAACAGATATACAACACTATCATGTATATATGCAGATCTTGCAATAACTAATCTAATTCAAACACGTATAAACAACCCCAACTCAATTCCACCCCAAACATCTGAATTGACAAAACTTGAACAAAATCCACTTGTTACAACAGATAGAAAAGAATTGATACATACTTTGATTAACGCAGATAAATATGAAATTGCAAAATCAAACAATCCAGAATTACAACCGTTAAGATACATTTATGTTAATCAAATAACACAACCAATTGAACCAAATATGCTTGAATTGATGGCAACAACAACCCAATGGGAAAACGATGATAAGATCAGACAAGTAAATAAAGAAAAACTAAGTAACGTTGCATATAAATATGATACATATCAAAAAATATATCAAACATTACCAGAAGATACTTCTGAAATATATGATCTTGGTTTTGATGTTGGTACAATGATAAAGATACTCAATGAACCATCCACTACCTATGATTTATGCAAAAAAGTAACTGTAAATGAAGTAAATGTGCCACCTGCATATGACCAATACTGTCAAATGATAACACACCAACATGAAAGGAAAATAAAAGAGCAATTTGCAACAAAAGTCGCGGTTGTATTACTTATATTGATAATTGCATTATCCGTTGGATATTCATTCTGGTATACCAAAAAACCACGTATAAAAATAACAAAAACCATGTCATTTGGAATGTATGAAGTCCAGATAGAAAACGTTGGTATTGTAAATGGTAGTTTCTCAAAAACAGTAACATTCCCTGATGAAATAACTTTCCCATCGACCATACCAAACGGTATCAATATAGATGTAAGTGGAAACAAACTCCAAATGGAAGGATACTTAAAATCTGGTGAAAAGAGAATTCTTGTCCTTAAACCAATTACCAAAAAAGAATGAGGACAAATTATATGACAAAACTCATGAAATTTAAGGAGGGAATTATATCAGCATATGAAATATATGATTCTCCTTCTTTTTTCAATCGAATTTTTAATATTTCGTATACTTTTGATGCAATGCGATTTGAATACAAATCATCAGTAATATATGCATACATTTCATCAAATGATAATACAATATACATATTACTATTGTATAGTTTAACAAAAAATAAAGGACATGGTAAAAAGAATATAACTCAATTGATTGATTATGCAAATCAAAACGGATATAATAATATAATTGTCACAGTTTCAAAAAAATCACCGAAAAACAAAGGCGCAGAAATGTTTTACAAGCAATGTGGATTCGAGATTATATCTGAAGACATGAAACACATATACATGAAATTCGATCACAATAAAAAAACCACTCAATCAAATAAATCAAATGATGTAACAGATTACAATAAAAATACATTAAAATATAAATATAATGTTATTGATATATTATCTATTATAATAGGATTAGTATCATATATGTTTCGTATAAGAAACAGTAAACCAATCGTTGTTAAAAACATGGAAAAAGCAACACATCAAAACGAATATAATAATTACACGTGATACACAATAACACAATCTATAGATGTTGTTTTGTATTACACGCAATAAATTAAGTGATCCCAATGACAGCAAAATCTACAACCATTATTACTGAATTATTTTTCTTCATTTTATTGATAACAGCTTATACTATGTCAAGCGGGATCCAGGAACCATTAGCAATGACGTTATTGAAAACACATTCCTATGCTGCACATACACATTACGAAGTAACCAATGCATATTCAGAAATGGGTCTTGCATATACCAGTAAAATTGCTGTCCCAGCAGGCTATGCAGTGATATTACACGAAGAAAATTGTCAAGCGGTACCGAATAAATATAGAGGTACGGCAGTAATGTTACCTGATACAAAGGAACAAACCTATCAAAAAGCAAAAGTAATCGGGAAATATGATAAAGATGGTTTTGGATCGTATTACGTGAGAGGACCAAGTTGGATATTCCTGCGTTCTACACCCGATGGAGCCGAAGTGATTGATTATGGTTCGAATTCAGGAGTTGCCGATTACATGAAAAATAACATAGATCATCAAATACCCTTTGCACAGCAACAAACAATTGGATTGGGTAATACATTCAAAGAAGCATTGAAGGAAGTGATCCACTGATAAATTATAATATGTCACATCTTAATATAGAAAATAATACAAGAGATTTTATAATATTAATGGGCATTGCGTTGATTGCTACGATATTATCACCCATATACGGAACAATATTATGGTTCATGTCAATAGGAATAATATGTCTGGCGCGTATACTATTCATAAAACAATCAACAATGAGCAATCGACATATTTTTCAAACAAGTATTAGGTCATGGGCACTCCTTGCTTCTGCTCTCATTGTTACAAAAATGTTAACATATGAACAAAATGTAATGGCATCAATATATTCAATAATAATTTCCATGGTTATGATTGGTATAATGCTTGCAGCTGAATCATATGATACTGGGAATATTGAAGAATTTACAATAATCGATATCTTGTCAACCGCAGTACATTATATGGTAATAACAACAGTACTTACTCTTGTTTCAGTAACTGGTTTATATGTACTGACAGGTGGATCAATGGAAACAGGATTTTATGACAGCATAAGATATGGATCATTCTATGTCCAGTGTGCTAATTTACTTGTAATGCAGATATCTGCAATTATTACAATACACATTAATTCAAAAATACATAATTGGGCAAGGGATTATTATACCCATACCCAATTATTTCCAAAAATATAAGAGTATCAGATATTAATATGGGATGATTGTGTTCCCAAATTATTACCTGAAAGAACATTCATGTGATCATGGTCACGAACTGATGATATTATATCATCAGAATCCAAACCAAGATGATCACATGTCTTTTCAATCATGGATAATGTATTTGGCATTTCCTTGATTGATAATGATCTCTTGAATGATTCAAGAGCAGAGGTGTAATCACCTTTGTTTGTTTCAATTAAACCACGATAATACCACAATTTTGGATCATTTATCCGATACCTGATTAGCGTTGTAATCGTATCCAGGGCTTCATCATATTTACCGATCTTGGATAATACAAACGACTTTTTGGACAATGCCTTGTAATCACGTGGATTTTGTTCAAGTGATTGCTCAAAATACTTGAGTGATTCACGATCCTTTCCTTGTTTGGATAAAATGTAACCTTTCGCAAACAGAATTTTCCCATCGGTTGGAGCCAATTCAATTGCTTTATCGATGAACTTTAAGCCATGGTCATGCTGTCCCATTTTTGACAAAATGGCTCCTTTATGTGACAAATATTGTGCACATAGTGGGAACATCTGAATAAGTTTATTACAGATACCCAATGCATCATCGTATCGTTCCATTTTCTTATACATTTCCATTAAATTGGTCTGAGTATCGAAGTCATCTGGCCTTAATTTGAGAATATTCTGATATTCTGATATCGCTTCTTCGAATCTACCCATGACAGATAACGTAAATGCTTTACATCCAATGACACTTGGTATATGAGACAACTGTTTGTATGCAAGATCACATTCAACAAGTCCTTCTTTTGGACGATGTAAACGTGTTAGTGTATATCCCTTTACATAATGTGCCCATGGGTCATCATGTTTATCCAGAACATCATTTATGACCAAGAGTGCATTCTCTGTATATCCGAATTCTACCATTACTGCGGATTTCATAATGGAAGCAACGTAATAGGTTTCGTCCACTTCAAACATGCGATGAATGGCATAAATTACTGTATCATAATCTCCATTCTGGAATGCTGCATATCCATAATATCTCAATACATCCAGATATTCTGAATTCATATCTTTGGATCGATCAGATGGAATTTCATCCAGTGCTAACTCAAGTTCCCCAATTGCTTCCTTATACATTGTTTGCCTTGTATAAACAATACCCGTAGCAAGATGCTTGTAGAAATCAAGTGACAACATATAACTGTAATCAGCACCTTGATCCATTTGCTCACTAATTAAATCCTGTATTTGGTCACGGGTTTGATCAATTACACCTGGAGAATATGGGAATGTGCTATCCAATAATTCAACATACTCAATTGTTCGAATAGCTGGTCCATAGTATTCATTCTCGATAAGTTTCTCACCGATACTATATAACTCAGTAACCGTGTCACCATTTACAATATGTTTTGCGACGCGTTTTTCATCACCATTTGGTTCCTCAGTTACTTCTGGAGTAAACACAACGGATAATGTATAATCCCATTGCCCAACACTTCTAAGTTTATTTTCATCGAGTGCTTCATCGAATACCTGAGAAATGTGGAAAAATATTCATTATTATCCAGGTCACGTATAAATCCAAATCCTTTGTCATTGACATACCTATACATTTCTCCAATAGTTCTATTTTGATACATATCGGGATGTATACGACATGTTTCATTGATTCTATGAACAGGAGTATGTTCAGGTACAATATTGATCTCGTTTAAGATATCAACTGATTCAAGTGATTCAGATTTAACAATATTTTCATCAGATCTAGATTCTAGAAGTTGAGAAGCATACTTATAGAAATCATATCCTTCGGGAGTAAGTGGATTCTCGATTGCGTTCTCGATGATTTCAATAAGTTCATCTCGAGTTTTTCTAACTGACTTTCTCCTAATTTTCGGTTTGAGAGCATTTAGTACTTCTAAGTTCTCGCCATTTACAAATGTATCAATTGAACTTGAAATAAGAACAAACATTTCTTTCGTGCTCTTATCTTTATCGTCAACCTGTCGTATGATATTCTTGGATACTGTTAATAATACATCCTTGAATCCCATTCTAACTGAGATGTCTACAAACATTTCCCATAACTTGGGTGCATTGGTTGGACGTACATCATTGAAATAAGTAATCAAGTATGAGTATGCACGTGATGACATATTTCCAATGTATGCACAATATATGGCATTATGTAAACAATCTATCGAATATTCAGATGTACGAATGTATCCATCCTCGAAATACTTGGTAGCAGATTTATAATCACCTAATCGCACTGCACAACATCCAGCATTATAATATAATGCACTGATATGTGGATATTGATTAATCAAATTATCCATTAATTCAAGTGAAGATTCGACTGCTTTACCTTTTTCATTATGGAATCGATTAACAACCATATCCCAATCTTTCTTAGCCTTTCTGATGTCTCCATCATTATCATATGTAATTGGGAATGAAGTAATAATATCCTTTAAACCTATTTCATATGGTTGATTCGAAATATCAAAACTTTCTAGTTCAGGTGAACCTGATACAAGAATCTCAGTAGTAGTTTCTTCAACACTTATTTCTTGTTCAGTGGATACGGGAATGGGTTCTTCTAGTTCGACCTGAGATTTTGGTATTTGTTCTGGTTCTTCTTCCACTGGTTCAGAAATGGATTCGCTTGACTCTTCAACAATTTCCGCCGAAGGAATCTCTTCAATAACTTCATCTTTAGGTACTTCTGGAACAGGTTCCTGAGTAACTTGTTCAGTTTCTTTTATAATACTCTCAGACTTAACTGGTTCAGGTGAAACATCCCTGGGCTCATAATGCTCCACGTCTTCCGATGTTTCTTCAGTTAATTGAGTGGACTTAGTTTTTGTTTCACTTGCAGATTTATACTCTAATTTTAACTCTGGAGTTTCATAAAATAATTCCCATGCACCAATCATGTCGGAAGATACGCAAAATAAACCGTCATCAGTATCTATAATAACATAATCAGACTTTATTTCGGATATTTTTCCTGTACATGTGATGCCATTTGTTAATATTAGTTCGATGGACTGTTCGTTTTCTATCTTATTTATTAATGGGACAAGTATCCCCTGTCCCATTCGTTTACTTGTATTCATTCACACACACCTATAATGTATTTTCATACATATACGCACACAAGAACACACATTCAAATTACACAATATACCAGTCTAAATGATAAATCGTGTTAATTAAACCAATGAATGTTCATTGCACACATTAATATGTATATATACTTTAAAAAACCATTGGTCACATTCTAATCGATTAATGTAGTATTTAAATCAATCAATCAATCAATCAATAAGACCAAACAGTCTTTTCAACCCCATATAGTAATCAACGTTACAGATTATAAGTATTGTGGTCAGTCAAAAAACTATTCCAAAGTTATTTTTGGAATTGGGTTACTAAAACAATAAAAAACAAGAAGAGATTTAAAAACTATGTCAATAATTAACATAGTAATGAATACAATGGATCTCAATGAGAGATCCACAATATTCAAGATTTTTCAATTGATATATCCAATTAATTCTCTGTACCAATACCAAACTTACTCATAACACGGTCTGTCATAAGATAAACAACAACTGCAACCATCATGAGAACAATCTGGGCAATTGTATTAATGAGTATAGAGGCATTTGGTACAACCGCACCAAGTCCAACGATTATTTGATAATTAAACAGTATCATTGGAATAGCGGATACAAGCATCCTCATTTCAGAATCGATGTTCATCAAGCTCAACATTTCTTTAAATGCACCAAATAATATTGATGCAATCAGTATCATTAAAAATGCCATTAGCATATTTATCACAATTATATTAAATAACGCATATATTATATATTTGTTTTTATGACCTTGCTGAGTAACTGTTTCATATGTACCAATATAAAAAACATTTAAACTGCTTTTTTATTCTGTTACATATATATTTATATAATAGATATAACAATATTATACTCATATACTTATATAAACACACGAGGTATACTCCATGTTCTTTGATTATATCAGAAATAGACAGGATACATATGACTTGAAAATCGGAAATTATCAAAAGAAATTAACCCCTTTTCATAGACATATGGGAATAATGGCTACTGGATTATTTGTAATGATAATTACTAGTATAAGTGGAAGTCACGGATTAGTTGATACAATTTTAATGAATGTAATTGTACTCACAATGACAATGTCTCTTATTTCACATACGTTAATAACAGGAAGAGAAACCACATATGGTCGAATATTGGGAGAACATATACTACTTGGTTTGATCACTGGGATATTGACACCATTTGCAATTTATGGTTTCATAATTGCATGTATATTAAATACACTTGTTGTATTCGAAATAAGAAAACCAGACAACAAATACAAACAAGATCTGGTAAAATAAACAATCATAAACAACATCCACTATGTAATAAACAAAATACAACATATTACAATATGTCAAGAAGATGAAAAGGTAGTATTACAATGAGTGATAAAAATAAAGAACAATTAAAAAAAGTAGCCATTACGTTTGCTGTGGTAACCATATTATCCATAGCTGTAATAGGAATAATGCATCTGGTTAGTGGTGATGACGGTAATAAACAAGAACAAGCCACAGCACTACCCAATGAACAACTTAATGTAAATAATAAAAATACTGAAAACCCAGAAGGACAGCAAAATACTATACCATCAGACGTTGATATGCAATTTATTAACAATTTACAAATAAAAGATATATCAATGCAAGAACAAGAAAATGCTGCACCCCAGACCTTTGAATACCTATCAACTTATGGAATAACGAGAATAACCGAACTACGAAGTGAAAACATAAATGGTTGGAAATATTCTTTTGATTCAGATATTGGACAACAAAAAATAACACAATTTATAATATCAAGCCCAGAAGAAACTATTGGTATCAATGGGGATGTAAAAGGTAAAGTTATACTTATGGGTAATATACCAGGATATAAATTTACAAATGATCGAACATGGCATTATGTTGTACCAATTGGAAACACACTCATAATTACAAATTCCGAAAAACAGGCAGATGCATATGCAGAAACATTGAAGATTGCAAAATATATTGCATACAAACTTGAATATCCCGAAGCAACGATTGAATTGGAAACCGTCGGTACACAGATTTACCCAGGACAATATAATTCAGACACATCTACAGGTGATGATAGCGATAAAAAGGATACCAATAATCATGGTATACCAAACACTGGAGATATATCACAACTAAGTGGATTTCTCAATCCCGCCATAAGTTAAACAAAAGGTGGATATAAATGATCGAGACAGTTACAACAATACTAATGGTGATATATCTTTGCTATATTGCATGGATAGATGTACATGTGCGTAAAACCAAAACCATAATTAACATAGCAGCATTGACCATATTAACGAGTATTATAATTCTTACTCAATTAAATACGTTTACATTACATGAATGGACAATGTATGGTATACAAGCACTGGGTATTGGTTTATGTGTTACTGTATTGACAAACGTAATAACCACTTCTGGATTGAATATGAAGACATTCATGTATTCAATGCCTATTTTTTCATTACTCTCATTTTTATACATAATCCTATCACCCCATCAATCCATGATGGTAGCAATTGTGTTCATAGTGGCTGGGATCCTAATCTGGAGTATATTTCTCACAATAAAGGACTCAATTGTATCAAAAAATCGAACAAATGGAATACTATGGACTGTTACATACTTAATGTTCATATTTTTAATGTATACCATACTTATGAATGAAATTGGTATAAGTGCACAAACATCAAAATTGTTTATATTCATAAACTTCTACCTACCAATTGGAATGCAAATGAATACAAGAGGATTTGGCAATGGTGACGTATTCTTAATATGGTTATTAACTGCATTCTTCATGTTTGTTGATTCAGCAATAACAAAAGGATTTGGTGTATTATTATATGCATCCATGTTAACCATGTTGGCAGTACCAATAAGAACTGCATATTATATGAAAAAAGAAGAATATGGAAATTATAAAAAATTCATATTTAAAATAGGATCCATGCTTGGATTGATAGCAATAATAATAACGGTATTGTACAAACTAACATCATATCTAATGGATTATATTAATAATGCAAATATCACTGGAACATATATGATCCTGGTAGTATTTTTAACCATGATCGGTCTGGTAATTGGATCACAAAAAGTATTCAAGTTTATCATGAACAAAAACAAAGATTATTGGGATGAAATACAACAATTCGTTGACAGTATACCATCACTGAAACAGGAACCGTTTGCAGTAGAAATCCTTATAGCATTCATTATAACACTTATAGTAGGATCTCCAGCAACATTGTTTATGGAATATGTACCAATGCCAACGATATTCTAAAACTCAATTAACTTTATTGAGCATATCAACTACGATTTGCTCGATATCTTCTTCTTTTTTATTCAGGATTTGACTTAATCTATAGATCTGCCCGTTTGTTTCGTGGGTTAATAATCCATTCCCGAGTTTTTGTATCTGTTGTTCAATCTCCTTAACTTCAATAAATATTTCCTGTATTTTGGTAAAATCAGAATCGAATGTAGTATCATCTGTATTTTTAAGTCGATTGATTAGTTTGTTTACATCGGTAAATGGTACTGTTTTTCCATTAAAAACAGCATACATTGATAACCCTCGATTGTTATACATTTCCTGTAAATATCGAAGTATATAAGCATGTATATCCGTTTTTTCCATACAAATCCCTCGGTTTATTATAAGTTTGCTGCGGGTTTCAGATTGATCAGTTCAATCATTTTCTTGAACTGGACCAGTGCATCTGCATAGAAATCTGTTAGACTATGGATACCACCATCATATGTTTGAGTATAATACAACTTAATGGAATGTAATCTAGTCAGACCATCATAAAGTCTTAAAGATGCACATGAAAAATCATCATTACATTTATATCTTCCATGTTTTTTAAGGTAACATCCTGTTAGAAACTCGGGTACTCTTGTTACATAATATCCAGTCAATCCTAATTTAACTGGTCCATATACATTAGCATCGACTCTGGCACCATCAAGTGGAAATATATGTTCATTGTCATATTCATACGGGAAAAAAGAACTATACCCAAGTTTTTTGGAGACTACGTGTGTCAAATTTGTATGTTTAAGTTCCATATTGCAATCAGATACAGTCAAACGGCCAAAGTATACAAATGCATCCACATCTTTATTTTCAAGATTATAACTTTCGGGTGGTTTACCATCAATAAGACATTGTTCATTTTCAACAAATTTATCATATTTTAATTTTTCAAACATGTTTTGCTTCAAATGTTCACATTTTAACATGCCTGCCATTGATTCAATTGTTTTGGTCAAAACATTTTCTATAAATTCTTTAGGCGGTGAAATTTTTTCAATTGATTCAAGTGCTTCATTTGTTAATTGAATGTCCCGCATACCCATTACATCTTCAATCAATTGATCAATTGTAACTAAACGTGGATGACTATAAACCAACATTTGTTCAGCATATATACTGGAGATCATCTCACGTAGTCGAAAATGGTCCAGATTAAATTTCTCGGGATCCTGTATGATTGCTGCAGAATAGTTTACTGTATTAAATATATCTTGCTGATGTAATTCCATCTCAGATTCTATTTGTTCTATGCTTTCTTTGTATGTTTCATTACCGTATGTTTTTGTTCCCATATGACATTACTTCCATTATCCAATTGTCGCCGAAGACTTCTTCATCAGCAGTCAAAGGCGATTTTATTATATTTTAACAAGAATGATTGTTGACCGTTTAACCAACATCTCAGAGTAACCATTGTTATATTCTCTGGTTTGTGAATTACCACAAGACAATTCACCAAACTAACATATCAGAGGTACGGTAATTAGAGAGGGTAGTTAATCATACGTAATGTCATACCCAACCTCACTGATATATCATTTGTATTTTTGATGTTCTTTTGTTTTAAAGGTTCCACCCTCTCCTTTAATATTACCGAAATCTATATCCACATTTTGTTTATATTGATCCTCGGATATAAATGTATCGTCTAGAGTATCCATATTTCCACCAAACAGGACATTAGACCATTCGTTTGTATAATCAGCATCCATTATAGATTGTACCATACTACGAAGAGAAGTAGGAGCTGCAACATCTATTTCTTTCAACAAATTATCCGATACATCACTATAATGAACATTTGGACTTAAAGTCGCAGCATTATTAACATACTTAGTTTCAACCTGGGTTGGATCACGTGTAGCAAACATAAATAACATGATACTACTAAATGATCCTGTATCATGACGATTCACAAATTTACCTTCAAACTGGGAACGTGACATTCCACTTTCTGTTTCTATATATTGATTTGCACCGTGGTCTTCATACAACAATAATTTTTCACTATTATATTTATATGCACCATGGTTATTTGCCATTTCAATCAATTCATCTTCAGAATATGGTCCATTTTCATAAACTCCATCAATACCAGCATTTTCAGCCGATTTTAATATATCATTTGCTCGGTAGAATGTATATTTGTCTTCATCAAACACGATACCGAGGCCATTGCGGAATTCCTTATCATTCGTAAGTTTACCACCTTTATCAGATTCAGTGAGAAGTTCACTGTTTTCTCTTTCTCGTAATAATAATTCTTCAAGTAGTTCTTCTTCATATATTCTTTCTGCCATGTCCACATTATATCGATTATTTAACATATCCATTACACTACGAACAGTATCATTTGCACTATATGTGGTAATATTGTATGCACTTAATTGTTGAGGATTACTAAAAATGTTGTTTACATTTGAATTGATAGCTTCATCATATGCCTGTTTGACAGCATTTATACTACCATCAAATTCCGCAACCGAATTGGCAACTTCTCGAACATTTACATACATATCGGTTTCGGGTATATTGATATACCCTGCTTTCATAAGTGAATTGGTAGAAAACTCTTCCGAGCGAAGAATTGCACTTGGATCTGATTTAAAAATTGATTCCAATTGACGTGTTTCAACTCCACTTTTTCCAGTTAATTCCATTATTGCATCATAACCTGGTAAATGACTTAACACACCATGAATTGCATTATTTTGATGATTCATTGATAAATTGTGTACAATTTCATTCTTAAGGTGATCACCAGTAACTGCAATATTTTCTTTTGCACTGAACAATTGTCCATCACGCTCATATAATCCACACATTTGACGTACATTATCATATTCTTCTTGTATCAACTGTTGTTCAAGATCATCTACAAACATACTACGTGCAAATTCCCGACTTAATTCCCGTTGTTCACCAAAATTCTGAATAGAATCCCCACGCATTACATCTTCTACCTTTTTAATTTGTTCACCTGTAAATTCACCAACAGACGCAAAATCCCGACGCATTGTATTTCCAAATTCATGTCTCGTAGCAACTCCAATATTCAAACTACCAGTCGATGCTAATGTATCAAGATCAAGTGTTGCTAATGCTTCTTTTATTGAGGATGAATCACCAAATGTTTCCATAACCTGTTCGAGTAATACTCTGTCATTTAGAAACTGTTCTTCAATCTCAAGATTTAATTGTTCCATCTGTGACATTACGGATTGTCTCTGGGTTTCAACATAATTACTATTCAATGCCCGCAATCCAAACGTAGATGCAAATACTGCAAACGTTTGCTGTGAAAAAATACCGCTTACTATAGGTGTACGGGTTGCTACAGTAGAAGCCATGTTTGCTAATCCTTCGTGGGTTGATCCGAATATTATTTGATTCATTGATTCAGTAACTCCCTTACCGAAATCAAGCGTATCTTTTTCAAATTTCCCAGTTGAAACATTTATACCAAAACCTATACCAGAAACTTTACCTACAGATTTTAGTCCATTTTGCACACCTCTTTCAGTTGCATCCATAAGAGCATCAAATCGACTGATTTCTTTCATGTTTTGAGCATTGAACATTTTGGTATCATTAAAGACATTAGCCTTCTTAAAAAACTGTGTCCCATACTCCTGTGCAATCTTTGAATTTATATTTTTTAAATCTTCCAATATACTCTTCATTTCACCAGAAGAATGATTCATCCATGGACTACGGTCTTTCAAATGTGTTTTTACTGAGTTTTTAATACCATTATATGTGAATTTACTTGCAGTATTACGAACCCCAATCTCGGATATTGCTGTTGCACCTTTAATAGCCGTACCAGCAATTGCTACTACAAATGCAGTATCCAGTACTAAACTAATATTTGCCATAACTGTCTCGACATCAACTCTTTTTGTTGATGAATAAGATGAGTACGCATATTGACCAAGCATAGGAACAGTTGATACCATCCCAAGAATCGAACCTCTGTCTCCACTATTTGAAAATGTAAATGTATTTAATGTAGATGTAATACCACTATTCAATTGTTGAGTTAGTCTCAATTGTGTAGTGAGATTTCGTAATTCAGCAAGTTCAATTTGCGTTTTACGCTGGTCTAATCGATGTATTTTTAAATCGGCATATGCAAGTGTAAATAATTGATCTTTCTCTGGATCCAGATCATCAGCAACAGATGGAATATTCATCTTGTTGGAAGTAGATAAAGCAAATGAATCAAGTGTAGCACCTGGAAGATGTGAACCTGGTGGCATAATGTTATATTTATCGTTCTCATTATAAAATCCACCAATGACACCTGATTTTTCACTCATTTGACGATTTAGTTCTTCCTCTTCATGTATCCTGATATCTTCATCATCAATATGTTGTTTATCTTCATCATTGAGTCTTTGTTTTTCTTTCATATTATGATCTTGCATCATATCCATTGCTGGATTCACACCATACTGTTTCACACCAATCGATGTACCACCAACAGCTGCCATCCCAGCAGTTGTTAATACTGGAATACCTGCTAAACCAAATGTTGCAGCAGTTACAATAACAACCGCGCCCATTTCTAACATATTTTGTAGATGGTTTACTGAATCCATTCGATCAGCAATCCCCATAATATTTCGTTGATCTTCATTAAATTGGGAATTAACGTTACCATTTAACATATTCATAGTTCTGATGTATTCCATACCAAACGTAAATTTTTGAGTTGCAAGAGACTGGTTTTCAGTTAAGAAATTACCATTATTTTTGTATGATTCTACCATATCCTCAAATGAATCAAATACACCCGTTGGCATTGAACTTAATATTTTCCCAGCATGTTCACTTGTAGCATTAACCAGATCACCAAGTGTATCTGAACCTTCGTTATTAAAATTCTCAAATTCGCGCACAACTCCGTCCATGGACCCCATGCTACCACCATCAAGTCGGTCCTGTGCATTCATTTCTTCGTTCATATTCGAAAAATCTTCGAAATCCTCATCATCAAAAATATCATCGTCATCTAAGGAAGACATGGGATCACCAATCAATTGTATATTTTATAATAAATTATATATAATTATAGTTATATATTACTTTACATGACCTGATGGTCGACCTTAAAAAAATAATGGAGGATATCCAATATGTTTGATGAAAATGTAGAACTACAACCCGAAATGAACCCAATTGATATGCTTAGGAAATATGGACCGTATCTTGTTGGTGCTGGTGCATGTGTCGCTACTATTGTATCACTTTACTATGTCGCATATGGTGAAGGTAAAACAATGGTAACCAAAGGCTACGATGGGGCTGAAAAGAGTATCAGTGAAAGTTATGAAGTTTCACAGTCTGCTTCATATGGCTCTGCCAATGATGCTGGTATTACTTCAAACACTGGTCTCAATCCGTGATACAGTAACATAAACTAAGTATAGAAAAAGGAGCAGATGGTATGTTTACAGAAGAATCAGATAATTACAGTCCAATCAATGTTTATTCAGATTTGATTGGTGTTGCATATGCAATAATCCTGCTTGCAGCAGGAGCAAGCATATTACAGAAAATCGTCTTCCAGGTTGAAAAAATGACAGAAGCAACGGGAGAAGATACTGTAATTATAATTGATTCATTAACTGAAAAAATAACAGGTGTAAAGGTACAACGCTGATTCTTAAACAGTAAACATGTCATCTAATACCTTTAAACAAGCATGGGCAATCATATGGAATTATATGATTACCATTTCAATGTCGATGATGTTTCTGGGACAAATGCTAAAAATGCTCGATTTAGTAATCCCATTTACCTATGATATTGCAAGTTATATTCAATATGCTGCATTGATTTGAATAGGAGTAAACAATGATATTCCAACATCTACTTGACTATATCGAAATTGTAGTAGTAGTTGTAAGTATAGTAGTAAGTATTGGTATCGTAGCAGACGTAGTTGACAATGGAGCACAACCAATATTAGAACAACAAGGAACGGTATACGATACGATGGTTGGGAATTCGACCAGTAAAATAATTGAAGTATCTGAAAGTGGTGGATTACTTACATCAAGTTTCTCAGATACTGATTTCGATAAAATGAAATAACCAATAATGGAGATTATTATGTTTAATAGTACATCAAATTTTAGCTTCGAAGGAAGCCCACTTGAAATATTAAGAAAATATGCACCATATCTAGTTGCAGCAGGTGCAGCCGTATCAATGACTGTATCATTATATTACGTTGCATTTAGCGGTGGTAAAGATATGGTAGATTCAACAAGTGGAGCAGTAACAGGCATCGTTGGAGAATCAAAAACAGCAACAAATACTATAATCGGTAACTTCGCTAACAACCCATAAATGGTGTCAAACAATGTATTCCAATAAAACCGATCTAAGTGCAGATTCAAATCCAATGGACGTCCTGAGAAAATATGCACCTTATCTAGTAGGAGCTGGAGCTTCAGTTGCAATGTTGGTAGGATTATATTATTGGACATATGAAAAGGGAGATAACTTCTTCAAACAAACAACTGATGTATCATCCGATACAATGGATGACACAGGAAACATTGTAAATAATACAGTAAGAAGCATTGCAGCAGAATCATCAAGTCCATAACTGGGTGATTGAATGTTCAATGACACATGTAATCATTCAGCAGGCGTTCGACCAATAGTTGGAATATTATTTGAATTGATAAACAGTTTAGCCGTTTTTATTGGTTTTATCGCTGCACTTTACATGATGTCAGAATTTTATTTTAAGATGCCTCGATCAGTATGCGATGCGTTTACACAAAAGGCACATACTGTTATTTACGGCCCATACCCCCCGCCTGATTATACACCATCACATGGATTACCAGGTGGTTCAGCATTTGCTGACACGGATTTTACAAAATAAAAGGATGTCGATACAATGTTTGATGTAAACTGTAACAATGAAAAAAATTTTGCTCTAGAAGCATATAGAGAAACTCTGAATCTGGCAATTCCAATAGTTACAGTAACAGCAGGGGTAGCATTATTACATCAAATTATTATTGAATTCGGGGAAGCAACAAAAGTAGCAAATGAAACATCGACAAGTATGGTGCAATTTACGCTTAAAAAAATAACATTTGGTACAAAAATTGATATTAATCCATGAAGGTGGGATATAAATGGTAGATACTCCGTTCCAAGCATTGAAAAAATCAATTACTCTTATCATACCACTTACACTCATCACCATGGTTGCTGGATTAATGTTTATGAGTTACGATATTGCAGAAACTGCAACTAATGAAACCCAGGATGGTTTCAAAAATGTAAGTGAAACTGCAAGTAAACAACTACGTATACAAATGAATAAATGGTGTATGGATGAAAAAGTAACAAATATATTTACACAAACTGAGATTGATGACCTAGATGCAAGTACATTCAACATAGTACCAAAAAATGAAATGACAACAGAAAATCATTTATCTCAGCTGAGCCAAATGTCAAATCCATATATCTATCAGAATGGCGAATTTAAATATGATGGGTGATACAAGTGTTTGATGAATATTGTACAAATGACGCTGCGTCATCCGCACTCATTGAAACATTTATGCTCATACAACATTACACGCTTGGTATAATGTTTCTGATAGCAACAGTGTATTGTTTATATCTATTCCAAACAGATATAATGGAAACAGTATCGGCTGCTTTTGTTGAAACAATTTCCCAAACAACACCCGTTGGGACACCTCTACCAACACCACTCAGTCAAATAATGGAACCAATAGAATTCCTGTTTGGTGGAGAAGCATGGACATAATATCATTCAGGAATATTATCTAAGTATAACATTACCTGAATTTCTTTTTGGTCAAGGATCTGTGAAAAATCCCAACTTCCCAATCCAACCACATGTTTATTATAAACAAGCCTAGGGTGCCACAATCTTTCTTTAACAACTCTCCCACCAACATCCATGTTACATAAATGATTACTAAATCTGCTTGTTCCCTGTATTTTTAATTCATCACATAATAGTGCAATCTTTCTCATATCCAGATGTGATGTATACACTTTAAGTGGATCACGTGAACCAAATTTAATTACTTCTTTATAAAATACCCATTTGATGGTCTTACCAGATTTTCTCTTCGTTTGTGACCTCTTATAGTCATGTTTACTAAAATGTCCAAATATCGCCAATTTTCCATCGAAATAATGTACTATAGACTGCCACATCTTAATGAATCCATTTGCATCCGCGTTTCCATACGCTTTGAACATTTGTACTAAAGCATGTTTGATAAAATCCCGTTGCATATGTTCACTAAAATCAATTAAGCAATACGACTCACGATTATTGCCCATATAATTGGTAGTTGTCATTGAATGTATTAAAAGTTGATAATCGTTAAGTACCGCTTTACCATGGTTTTTATACAAGCGTTTGACATGAGTACCATGTGATTCGAATATCTTGATAAGGTTTTCATGTACTTCGCTGGTTGCATCATTTACAATCAATAAATCAGGATATTTTTTAACATCGGGGAGTTTACTCATTTTGATTCCGTCGCGTATATGTTTTCTACATATTCCCGTTATAATGACATCTGCACCCACAGACATTTTTCTCCAGAGGTTACCAATTTGTCCAACACCGACTGTAACACGAATACCATTCCCAATCTCTTTGTTTTTTAAACCATTTATATATCTTGTTGGATATTTAAACTCGTGTCCAAACTTTGTACGATCCTTCTTTTTCTTTTTCTTCTTCGTTGATATACCATCATCCCACGTTCCACCAAGATATTTTATATCATCCTGATCATCTTCAGTTTTTATCATTTCATTTTGAACAATATCTGAACTATCGACACTTACTTTTGGAAATGGTAATACATAATCTGGTAACGGTGATATTGTGTCATGATCCTTTTTGGTGCGAATATAAGACCAATCAGTTACAGATGTGTTTGAACATATCTGTGATTCTAAATATGTAACATATGTATATAGGTCAACATTCCCTTCAAACAAAAGTCCCGCCATTATAGAATCAATTCGTCTGCGATGTTCACCATTCATAGCAGGCAAATATAACAACATATCATGTTTATCACATTGGTACATGGCTTCCGATAACCGCATTTCGATCCCGATACTATTTTCATGGAATTCCGTACAAACAAATCCATGTTTATTATCAACTATCAAATCAAATGGATATTTTCCAACTTCAACATCGTGTCCATGTGACCGATAATAATTTTCAAGTAATGTTATATGTAAAACTGAAAAAACTCGATTTTGGACAGCACGATTTTGGTAAAATGTTTTTGCTGTACTATCTGGACTTTTTTGAAATCTCACGCTGTAAAAGAATTTACCTAAAGCATTTAGGAAATATGGTGTAGAATTTCTCAGTTCACCACGATGATTTTGATAAATCATCCATTTCCAATTTATTATCCTGCTATTTATCAATGCCAAACGAATCTTTTCACGTTGAACAGTTGACAATTTAATATGTGTACGATTGACATATATCTTGTTACCTGCAATTGGAATCGATGGTTCACCTGGTAAAATACGCAAAAGATTTTCAGCAAATGGTACATCTGATAACTTGGTAGTGATCGAACCAACATATTTACGAGAGTACCTATCTTCTTTTTTCGTTCTTTTTAACTCGTTTGCTTGAAAACGATAACTTTTTGCTATATCACGGTATTGTTGGTATTCTTCCTTTAATTCATCAAATTGGTCTTTTGTAATTATAAAATCGTCATATTTCTGTTTAACATCAGCACGCTTTTTCTCATATACTCCATGATAATAATCAGCAAGAGCATGCATCTGCTTAAGAGAATCATTTATATCAATTTCATCATTATCAAGTTGAGGACGTTTAAGTGCAGTTATATCATGCTCATGTGTTTTATCTATTTCATCACATACAGATGAAACTTGGTTTATTAAACTCTTATAATTAACACGTTTAAAATTGACACCATTTACATCCCAACGTGCATATATTTCGTTTGGACCAATTATTCGATTATTTGGACTGACCATCAAACATATTATTCGTTTGTTATTATATAAATATTTATAACTATTCTCTCTTTCCGATTTGTAGAATTGTTGAAAATAAATCCCGATGTTTTTCTGGTCAAATGTACAAAAAGGATAATAGTATATAAACCCACAATAATGTTATAACCAAAATAACTTCTTTTTGTAGATTTTATATATGTCAATTAGTCTACTTAAGTAAACACAATCGAATACAACTCAAAATTATCACAATTGTACATCATTCGAAAAATATCCCCTGTAAAATAATTACGAATTATACTTTTGTGATATTTTTGAAACATAGACTAGTTATACTAAATCACGCTAATAGTATAACTTGATAAGAACATTTTATATGTAAATAAACATGAAATTATTATCTTAATGTATACTAATGTAAAAATATACCAAAAACACAGTAACATAACATATCCAAATCATATCATATGTCAACTATTCAATACAGAGATAACATATATTAATATTTAGAATAGACATATAAATCAATTGTTAAAATCATTTCAAAAACATACCAATAGAAAAACAAGTACAAAATTAACAAGTAAAGAATAGCATTAATATAAACTTATTAAAAACTCATAAAAAGAGTAGAGTAAAGAAGTTGATACATGAATACAAAGTGTACTCATGTATCAGTGATCTGATTGGTCGACGTGAAAACCATCAGAACTACGGATATTTGAGACAATACATCCAAACTGAGATAGAATAGATGCACGGCACACAAAGTCCGTAAATGATCTTACAACATTGTTCGAGTGATTGGATCTGCAGAGTGTTTAGCGTCTATTGTGTAACCCAATGTCGATATATGAAGGTCATTGATCGCTTCGATTATAATAGATAATATATAATATGTCATATATATAACTTTTCTTTAATCGATATTAAAATGTTCCAGACTTATGAATATGGGAAATATAAAAAATTTTACTTTACACAAAAAACAGTTTATTGGGTGCTTCGGGTGAGTATAGTTAATACACACCCACGTTACAACCCAATCCCCGAACATTGGGGTTTGGAATAATTTGGAGAAGTCAGGGATTTGATGAATGTTCCCTGACCTCTGGATACAATTTGAGATGTGTGTCTGACCTGACACTCTTGCGTAGTGAAATATCTGAACCCTGCCCACCTACCCTTGAGAGATATGACTGATGTGATGAATATGAGAAGTATAGAGTATACGTATCATGTATGGTACATCCCACGTCTGTTAGAGCAATGCTATTAACATATTCAAACATTGAATTGAGTTATATCCACCTGATCGGATATTACATGTATGTATAGTTTGAATAGTTAATCTGAAAAAATCCCATACTTATGTATGGAGGAAATAAACATATGATTTATGAAACATACCTTGCGAAGAAAAAAGAAATGCAGGAAAAAAATCCTGACGCGATTTTTATTGAGATTACTCGAAGTAAGAAACATATTCTTTCTCCGTCCTGGAATCTATTGAATTCATACAAGAAAAATAATGATTGGGATTTGTATACTGAACGTTTCCTTGAAGAAATGAAACGTCCTGAATGCCAGGAAAAACTTATTGAACTTGCACGAATGGCAAAAGAAAAAGATATTTTTCTGGTCTGTTTTGAAGGTCCTAAGTATGGTAAAAAATGTCACCGTTTTATCGTACAGGAATTGATTAAAGAAAAAATGAATGAATTATAATTTCATTCATTTCCTGTCACTAAATCTTTCTTCACATAAGTCCCAGACTTATAAGTGAAGAAAAAAAAAATAAAAACTTTTCTAACTCCATCTTCACACAAGTCCCAGACTTAGTGATGAAGAATTAATTAAAACAACTTTTCTAAATTTAAGTAATAGATTAGATAAACGATAACATGAAAAATAGTCTCTTTCGGATATGTTCTTATTCTATTTTTATAACCACAGTTATATATAATTCATAAACCCCTATGTCTGTTTATCTATTATATCAGATTTTTTCCTGATATAATTATAATGGACATGATATCATGGCTGACGATGATAATGAAAACATGGATAATCCTGAAGAGGATTACCCAGATGAAACTGAGGAAATAATCCAGGAAGTAGGTATTGTACAGAAACTTGATCAACTCTTTGCTTTTGAAAGAGATGCAAGTAGACTTGAACTTCTCGTACGTATACCTTACTGGATAGGTATTGGTATAGTAATGTATCTGTATAGTTACATCTTAATGGGTGCAATGATATTACAATTCGGTACTATACTTATTGCAGGCAGACGTAGTGAGATCATAAATCGATGTATATCTGGTTATCTTGAATATTATGTCAATGTGATTGGATACATGCTTACTACAACTGATGAAAGACCCAATGTCATTCCTGAACCTGTACAGATATTTGCTTCAAGGGAATCTGAAGAATAAATTATTCCGTTCCCTTTCTTTTTTATTTTCGTTTTCGTTACCAAAAAACAATCTATAGATTGGTATCTTATTTTATAAGAAGATTAAAATAATATGTTTATTATAGATAAGCTATCCCAGCGAACAGATATAAGATCCGTCTGGTGAAATTAAACGGAGATAGTATACTTGAATCGATATATGTTGATAGGTATTATATTGATAAGTCTGATAATTATACCCCAAAGCATGGAACAATTAGATGATCGGCTAATAGTGTTCAGCGAACACGTACAGCAGAAAGATCCAATATTCTATTACCCTGGTAATTATGATGTAGATGAAATCATACATAATGTTTATTCATACGAAATGAATATCGATCAACCCGATGAATTAATGAGTATCCAGATGAAAAACAATAATGCATATAGCGAAAACGATACGATGGATATTCTAAACAACAGTGGGTGTACTAAACACAATTTATCAGATATTATATTATTCCTGCTCGACGAACCTGCAATAACACGTCCATATGTAGTCAATAAATATGATTGTACCCAATATACAGAAGATATTGTAAACAATGCTACACGTAACGGTATCCTTGCATTTCCCGTAAACATAGATTATGAAAATTTGGATGGATCACACGCAGTAATCGGTTTTCCCACATATGACAAAGGACTGGTATATATCGATGGAACGGGGAGCAGTGGTAACAATACATACAGGACGATTGATTATAAAATAATGACCAATTTAACTCATGGAAAGAACATGGGATCCACTCGAATATGTTCCAGAGACACATACAACGATGAATATACCGTAAACGGTGTCCCTGGAAGTCATTGTCAAGTTGGAAAAATCAAATTATATTATCCCGATGGACAACCTATATTCTTCGAACAACTGAAGTGAAAATCCACATACTTCCAAGTAGATAAAACATGAAATATAAAACAATAGCAAGTCTACTTATCGGGATAATTGTAATCATAACCCTTATAGGATACATACAACCCGACACGAGAATAAAAGACCAGCAATTAAAAACGCTACATGGTCCAGAGGAATACAACACAACCCAGATAACAAACAACATCTATAGATACAATCTGTCCGTTGACCATCCAAATACTATCTGTAGCGTCGAAACAGTAAATAAGTATACACTTTCAGAAAACGATAAAATATATTTATCGGATAACAGCGATTGTAGTAAAAAGTCTCTCAAAGACATTATTAAATTCCTACTTAACGATACCACAATAACCAATAGGTATATTCGTGGAGAATATGATTGTTCACAATTTTCCCAGGATCTTGTAAACAATGCAACAAACAACGGAATACTTGCATTTCCAGTAATCATAAAATTCGGAAATGTAGATACTGAACATGCAATTACAGCATTTCCCACTACCGATAAAGGATTAGTATATATCGATGGTACTGGATATAGTAACCACAAATGTTCCCCGATAAATTATAAAATTGTTACTAATTTAACAAAAGGACAAGATCTCGGTACAACGGAATTATGGTCCAGTGAACTACCTCTCCCTAATTAACGTGTCTCAGACACGTTAATTTGAGGAAGTGGCTTCCTGCTTCGTCCCTTTTCCTATTGGAAACAGGTCCACAGGCTCAATCCGTTGTTCCAACGGTGTGTTTAATGCTATATTCTTAATATTGATTGCAG
>Ga0182239_1000029_pt1 | contig 56222 bp, 50 predicted proteins | sample hydfrate6_PW_210_FD_132456 | JGI IMG/M metagenome (GOLD analysis project Ga0182239, IMG submission 132456) | Subsurface microbial communities from deep shales in Texas, USA - hydraulic fracturing test 6_PW_210 | ecosystem: Environmental > Aquatic > Deep subsurface > Shale gas/oil reservoir >... | reverse complement strand
CATATATACTGATGTAGTTAATCAACTAAGACAGAATGCATTTACTTTTAATAATTTAAAATTGAAACAGCAGGTAAGACAGCGATATTAATCAGGGAGTTTGATAAAAATTATTTGCATTGGTTTAAAAATCAAGATATAATAAATACAGGTAATTACCAATCTGAAAATTATTAATTTGTTAGATAGAGGAGAATACCAATGGCAAATAAATCTGGAGTTTATTATAAAGAAGTAATAGAAGATATAATGGAGAAGATAAATTCAAAAGAATTAAAAGTAGGCGACAAACTGCCATCTGAAAGGGAATTGTGCGATTTATATTCTGTCAGCAGGACTACAATTAGAAAAGCAATAGATGTACTTGTAACAGAAGGTTACCTTAATAAAGAAGCGGGAAAAGGAACCTTTGTTAAAAATAATAAAGGCTTGCTTAGTAATAATGAACAGTTAACTGGTAATGTCTTGTTTGTTCGCTGTGTACACAGTGATAATAAGGATAATTTCTCTAATGGAAATGACATTTTTTATCCGGCTTTATTAATGGGGATCGAGCAATCTGCAGCAGATAATGGTTACCACTGTATCTATAAAACAATAGACGAAAAAAGTATTGACCAGGAAGAAATTGATCAGCTTTTAGCAAAAGTAGAAGGTGTTATCTGGGGTGGGGAGCTACATAACAAAGAATTCTTAAATCATCTACTGGATATTAACATTCCCCTGCTTTTAGTAAGTCCCTCGATAACAGTGGACAATGTAGATACTGTAAATATTGAGGATAAAAAAGGGGCAACAAAAGCTGTAGAATATCTTATCGAAAAAGGACATCAAAATATAGCCTTTATTGCTGGAGATGCAAATAGTTTTACCTCACAGCAGAGAAAAGAAGGTTATTTAAATGCAATGCAGAAAGCGGGATTAGAAAGCAATCAACTGGTAATTACTGCAGAAGGTTGGGATTTTGATGCTGGCTATCAGGCTATGAAAAAAGTTGTGAAGAAGAATAAAGAAATAACAGCCATTTTTGCGGCTTCTGATCTTCTGGCAATGGGCGCTATAAGTCAGGCTAAAGAAGAGAATATTAAGATCCCTGAAGATCTATCAATCATTGGTTTTGATGATGTAGATTTGGCCCGACAGTTAAAACCTAAATTAACTACTTTAAAAGTTATGAAAGAGGAAATGGGAAGAGTTGCTGGAAAACTACTTTTTGAATCAATACTTGAAGGACGAAATTATTCCTTAAATGTTACTTTACCAGTTGAACTAATAGAAAGAGAATCGGTAAAAGAAATACTATAAAATAAAAATCTAAAAAAAATAATATCATATAAATTTTAACCTGCATATTTTTATGCAGGTCTTTTTTTTGAAAAAATATTTGCAATAATTAAAAAGAGGTTGTATAATATAAATACAGGTAATTACCAATTGTACAATTATTGACTTATAACCTATATAACAAATATAGGTAATTACCAGTAGTGAAAATAATTAAGGGGGGACATTTAAACTTTTGTTCAATAATCAGGTTATCAACAACTTTAGAGAGGGGACTAAAATGAAAAAAATTATTTTTTTTACATTAATATTACTTCTTTTAAGTATTAGTGTTTCTGCTCAAACAGTAGAATTAACTTTTTGGAATGGATTTACCGGACCGGATAGAGAATATGTAGAAGGAATTGTCGCTAAATTTAACGAAGAACATCAGGATATTGAAGTTAAGATGGAAATTATGCCCTGGGACAGCTTTTTTCAGAAACTTTTGCCATCACTGGCTGTAGGACAGGGACCAGATATTGCTGGAATGGGACGCGAACATTTATCCAGGTTTGCTGATGCTGGAATAATTGCCCCCATAGATGATTTTTATAATGATTACTTAGCTAAAGAAAATTTACCACCTTCCTTATATGAAGCTATGCGGTGGGAAGATCAAGTTTATGCTGCACCTATGACTCTGGCAACAGCTGGGTTTTATTATAATAAAGAGCTTTTTGCAGAAGCAGGTCTGGGAGAAGAACCACCTGAAAATTGGGATCAGCTTTTTGAATATGCACGCAAACTAACTAAAGATACTACTGGAGATGGAAAAATAGATCAGTATGGTTTTATTTTTCCTATAAAAGGTTATCTTGAGGCCTGGTCAATAGTTATCTGGGGTAATAATGGTCGAGTCTTAGAAGATGGAGAAATCAAAATCAACGAAGCGGAAGCAGTTGAGGCAATTAAAAGACTTACAGATGCTATGAAAGAAGACAAAATATCTCCCTTTGTAATTAATGGAGTCGAAGGAGACCAGCTGTTTGCTTCCGGTAAAGCAGCAATGTATTTTAATGGACCCTGGGCTTATCCTCAGTTTGAAAATGCAGGTCTAGATTTTGGTGTAGCTGCTGCTCCTAAAAATCCAGACGGTGAAAGCATTAATTGGGCTGGTGGTACTGCAATGGTTTTAAACAAAAACAGTATAGATAAAAAAGAAGCTGCCTATAAGTTTTTTGAGTACTGGAATTCAAAAGAATCTCAAATATATTTTTCTATAAATACTGGTTCACCTCCCACAAGAACCGATATTCCAGAAGCCGAATTTTCTCAAAAAGCTGTAATTAATACTTTCTCTGAGATTTCTGAGAAGTCAAGATTCCCTCTTAATAAAGAACCAGAATTTTCAACAATAATTAGTGATGTTATACATCCAGCTTTAGAAAGAATATTATATGATGAAGCTACAGCACAGGAATCTTTAGATCAAGCGGCGGAAGAATTAGAGAAATTTATAGAATAAATACTCGACAGTAGGAGGGGGATATTCCCCCTTCTATTTTAAAAGTTAGGAGGATGAGGAATGCAGCTACTAAATAAAATTAAAAATAGCTATAAACTGAGAAGAAAGCTGATGGCATATCTTTTTATATTGCCAAGTTTAACAATTTTTATTCTATTTATCTTATATCCGATAGTTTATTCGTTTATTATGAGTTTCTATGACTGGAATATACTTTCCACAGAGGCTTCCTATATTGGTCTGGATAATTATAATAACATGTCAAACGACAGCCGTTTCTGGAATGCTTTAAAAAACACTTTTTATTTTTCTTTTGGTTTTGTCCCGATTGGAATTATCATTTCCTTAATTTTAGCCTTATTTGTTAATAGAAAAATTAAAGGCAAAAATATATTTCGGACCATCTATTTTCTGCCTGTAATTGCCCCAATGTCAATTATAGCAATAATCTGGACTTTTCTTTTAAATCCTGATATCGGGATGATATCTTATTATTTTTCGTTAATCGGATTAGAGAATACTGCCTGGCTGAGGGATCCAGATCTGGCAATGCCGGCGGTTATTATGGTCAGCATCTGGAAAGAAATGGGCTTTAACATGGTTGTTTTTCTTGCTGGCTTGCAGAGTATAGACGAAAGTTATTATGAAGCTGCAAGAATTGATGGAGCCACGAAATGGGAACAGTTTTTTTATGTAACTTTACCACTTTTAAAATCTACTACAGCTTTTGTAGTAATTATGACAGTAATAAAATCACTGCAGGTCTTTGATCAGGTTTATGTAATGACAGGTGGTGGACCACTATTCTCGACAGAAACCCTGGTCCAGTATATTTACAAATTGGGTTTTGTAAACTTTAATATGGGTTATGGATCTACAGTTGCTTATGCTCTTTTTATCTTATTATTGTTTGTAACGGTTATCCAGCTTAGATATTTTAAAGGTGAGGAATAAATATTAAAAAAGTAGGTGTTAAAAAGTTGAAGCTAACTAATTCATTAATTTATATATTTTTATTTATAATTGCAGTAGTAACTTTATTTCCATTTATCTGGATGTTTTTTACTTCATTTAAGGCAGAAGCAGATATTTTAGCCTATCCACCTTCATTAATACCGAGATCATTTTCTTTAAGATCTTATCTAGAAATCTGGAACAGCATACCTTTTTTCAGACTTTTTGTCAATACAGTTATTTTTTCTGTAGGGGTTACTTTTATTTCAGTTATCCTGGATTCGATGGCTGCCTATGCTTTTGCCAGAATAGATTTCCCCTTTAAAAATATCTTATTCATAATAGTTCTAGTTACTCTGATGATTCCGTTTCAGGTTATTTTAATTCCATTATTTAAATTACTTTATGAGTTAAACTGGCTAAATACATATATGGGTTTGATTATTCCCCGTGCCAGCAGTGCTTTTGGGATCTTTCTGCTGCGACAATTCTTTGTAAAAATACCCTATGCTCTCGAAGATGCTGCCAGGATTGATGGCTGTTCAGAATTCACGATATTTAGAAAAATTATTATGCCTTTATCAAAACCAGCTCTGGCTACAATAGCAATTTTTCATTTTATGTATAACTGGAATGATTTTTTGTGGCCGATGGTTATTACAAACAGCATGAGTATGAGAACACTGCCTGTAGGTCTGGCCTTATTTAGAGGAGAGCATGTAATAGAATATGGAATGTTAACTGCTGGAGCAGTACTTGCCCTGTTACCAATAGTGTTGGTTTATCTTTATGCTCAAAAATATTTTGTGCAGGGAATTGCTTTAACAGGATTAAAAGGATAAAAGGAGAGGGAGAGTGGAAATGAAAAAAAATAAATATACTGATATTTTTAAAGATGATGGTGATTTTAAGTGGATAACTGGGGTGGAAGATACCTTTGTTGGTCAGAGCAAAATGGGAAAAAGAAAATTAGATGAATATGAGCTGACTCAACATTATATTTTCTGGCAGCAGGATATTGATTTAGTAAAAGAAACTGGTTTTGATATGCTGCGCTATGGAATCCCCTGGTATAAAGTTAATCCAGCTCCGGGAGATTTTGACTGGTCCTGGACTGATAAAGTATTAGATTATATGTTAGAAAAAGATATTGAACCAATTATAGATTTAATGCATTATGGGACTCCTTTCTGGCTTGAAAATCAATTTTTAAATGAAGATTATCCTAAATATGTTGCAGAATACGCAGCAGAATTTGCAGCAAGATATGATAATATTAATTATTATACCCCCTTAAATGAACCATTTATAAATGCTGAATACTGTGGGAAGAGAGCTTTTTGGCCTCCTTATTTAGAAGGTGATTCTGGATTTGTAAAGCTTACAAATCAGATTGCAAAAGGAATTATTTTAACAGTAAATAGGATCAGAGAAGTTAATCCTGACTCGGTAATGGTCCATGTTGATGCTATGGAAAAGTTTTTTGTGGACCCTGATAACTACAGTAAAAAAGCGGAAGAATATGTAAACTGGCAGAATGAGATTCGCTTTGTAAATTATGATTTAATATCCGGTCAGGTTAATGAAGACAGCAATATATTTAGATTTTTAGCAGAGCATGGTTTTAAAGACACTGATTTCGATTACTTTCTAAATAATAGGATAGACGTTGATTTAATGGGTTTAAATTATTATCCACTGGTTTCAGTTCAGAAAGTTGGAGAAAAAAATGGAGAAATCGAATCAAAACAGGTCTGGGGTGGTACAGAGCGTTATAAAGAGTTGATAAAGGATTATTACAGCAGATATCAACTTCCGATAATGCTGACCGAAACAAGCGTAGATAATGGTATAGAAAATAAAATTAAATGGTTAAATGATTCAGTAACTATGATCAAAGAGTTAAGAGCAGAAGATGTTCCAGTATTAGCCTATACCTGGTGGCCGATAATAGATATGGTTCACTGGGACTATATGGAAGCATTTGATGATGTAGAAAATTATTTACTGAGAAATGGAATCTGGAAATTAGAAATGCAGTTTGACAGGATTTTAAAACGAGAACATACCCCTCTGGTTGAACATTTTAAAAAAGTCATAAATGAAGGTGTTTAATTGATGATTTTAAATAAAGAGTTCTGACAGGCTGCACTTAAGATGATCCCCTGCTGGTAGACAGGTAGATTTTATAAATCTGTTTATCAGTAAGGGGATTTTTTTGTTAATAATTTCTTTATGATTTAATTGTTTATTGATTAATATTAAAACTAATGACTAATTATGTACTTATTTTAGAAATTGTTTTATTAAAAAGAACTTTCTACCAATTAGGAAAAATTTATTGCACTTTATGTTGGTGCTTCTGGAAATACATTAGTTTTTTTATATAGTAATTTAGTTTCCTTTATTAGGTAACCAATCATTAATAAACCAACTATCATTTAATAACTCCCTATACATAGCTACTTGCCAGGAATTTAATCTATATGAATATGCATCTATATTTTCTTTCAAATCTTTCATAACAGCCTCTGGGCCTATATTATTATATAAACGTAACATTTTTCTTTTTACCATAACTAATTCTTGTGCAGCATGTGAACTATATAATTTATTTAAATTAAAAAGTTTAAAATGATTTTTTACTCTTTTATATAATTCTTGGCTCCAATTTATAGGTTTACTAACTTTATAAGTCATAATAAAATCATTACTTTTAATAATTTCTCCGGTTAGCCAAATATCCTTCCCTAAATCATCAAAATAAGGATTTATGGTTGCTTCATCTAAATTTTCAATACTTTTATCTGATTTTGCTTTATTACAATCTTGGCAGGCTGGTATTAAATTAGTAGGAGTTACTACTAACGAAATATATTTACTCTTTGGAAGATAATGATCTAAGGTTGAAACTACTCTTTGGCCACAATATGGACATATATCATATTCTGGTATTGACATATACTTATCGTAATATTTTCTTCCTGGTTGTCCTTTTTTAGCCATCTTGTCCTTATAAACTTTTAATAAATCATCTTTAGATAAGTCATTTAGTTCATCATGGACTGTCATATTATGAATATTTTTATCTAACATTTTCTCTTCATAATCTATAGTATATGTTACTATATCATCTATGGAATTAATAAGCTTATTTTTAAAAATTTCATCTCTGAAATTGCTTATACAATCACTAAAAACTTTTCTGACATTGTCCTCTGGTTTTTCAATTTTATTCATTAATACTCACCTTCATCATTTAGTGCAAGTAGAGTCTTTAGTATAGATTTTGCTTCTAATCCTAATTCACCATGAAATTTATTCAATATATCGTTATAGTCACCATATTTTTTAACTGCCTTTTCCAATAAGTTATGAAATCCAGAGTCTGTAACTTCCAAACCAAATACTTCTGTTGTCAAAGAAGTTATATTTTCACCAAAAGATTCAATTTGCAATCTTTCTGCCTTTGCAATAGGCCCTTTTCTTCTCATTTTCCAAACGCAACTTTTTGGTACTTCTTGAAGAACTACAGGAGAATGTGTTGCGATTATAGCCAATCCATTTCGATTTATAAGTAACTCCGATAAAGCCCTTATAAATGCTGAAAGTAGTGGAGGATGTAAGTGTCCCTCGGGTTCATCTAGAAATACTAATGTTTTCTCCTCAACTTTTTGTACTAATTCAGTTACGGTAAGAATTATTTTTTTATGTCCTGAACTCAGTTTTTCAAATAAATCACTTACTTCGTCTTTATTAAAATTATCCTCATCGCAATATTCAATAATTCCGGCCTCTTTAAATATTGGGTCTGATTCCAAAATATTAATAACCCTTATTAATAAATCTTTTTTTATACCAGATAAACAAGCTCGTAGTGATTTAACAAAATTACTTGTTAATAATTTATATCTATTAACATCAGATGATGAATCATTATGTGGTAGTCCAATCTTAATATATGGAATTATAGGGTCTTCAATATTTATTGATTTATCAAATGCACTAAAAGAGACAAAAACTACTTTTGAAAATATCTCTTCAATATCATCATCTGTAATAAAATTACCGTAACTATCATTTTGATCATTATTTACTATGGAATTTATCATATTTGTAATTAAATATGTTTTTCCTACACCATTTCTACCTATAAGCACATGTATATTTGTTGGAGGATTAGATTCAGGCTTAACATAAAAAAACAATTCCATTGGAGCTATATTTAATCCATCATTTACATAGCTATGGTATTTAAAACTATAATTAGTTAATCTTGCTCCACCATTTGCAATACGTCTAAATTGACCTGTAACAGTTCTTGATGCAATACTTCTCATTAAAGAACCAGATGTGACATTTTTGTTTTTATATTTTTCATATATATCTTTATCAAAAGCTATGTCATTTAAATTATTCAAGATCTGTACTCGTGTATCTCGACCCATTTCTTTTATTTTTTCATAATAATAATCACTTTGTCCTAATGCAAAAAAATTATCTTCTAATTGTTCAAACTCATTAGGTAAGTTTGGTCGTATCTGGTTTTCTGCCATATCCTCTTGTCCTATTTTAACTTTCCCTATTTTATGTTCTTTTCCATTACCATCAACTATCCACAAGTCATACATTGTTTTATATTTAAACCAATCATTCCATTGATCTTCGACTAAATAAGCTGTATTCATTTCTCTTATTTTATTTTCTTCACCCGTATTTAATACTATAAATTTCATTAAAATCTTCCTTATATGTATTGTAAATTTCTGTTATGGTTATATATTAGAGTCAGTTTGAAAACTTTGCGGAGAATATTTATTTACAGCATTTTAAGATTAACCAGATATATTTATCTATTTAAATAGTCATTTCTTAATTATAAAAAATTGTGAATATATAATAACCTTCGTATGGGAGCTATTAATTTTAAAGATTATTATATTAAAGTTAAAATTCTTTCATTATTTATTAATTATTATCAACCTCTTATTTATTTAGAATTCAGATTATCTATTTCCCAACTATTTTGCTAACAACCATAAATTTATCTTTAAAAAAACTGCTGCAATAACTGCCAGTATAATTTAATAAGACATAAAAATTAATGTTCTAATTGGCTACCTAGATAGTTCTAAAATATAATAGCAAAAGCTATCTCTCTGCCTCAATAAATTGAATTAACCTTCTATAAAAATTAATATTATTTGAGTCCATTCCCTTTAATGCATTGAAAAGAGATTTAAGTTCTTTGTTATTTAAAATTTCTTTGGAAATCTGAGTTTCACTAATTAAGTAATTATCATAATCATGAGCAAGTAAAGAGTCAATACTAGACCCCAAAGCATCAGCAATTTTTTTTAATATCTTATATGAAGGTTCCCGCTCTTCACTTTCATACCCTGCAATAGTTGAACGTTTAGCACCAACAAGTTCTGTCAATTCATTTTGGGTAAAGTTTTTATTTTTTCTAGCTTTTTTAAAAATTTTCACCAAAAGTCATCGAGAAATACCTCCATTTTATCAGATAATCAAAATAAATAAAAAAATAACCAAAAAAACCTTGACAAAGTTCCAAATCATAACTATAATAAAATAGAAATGTGATGAATAGAAACTATAATCCGAAATAAAAATAGACAGAGCTATCCCTGGGTTCTTCTAAAAAGAAAAGGAGGGATTAGACTAATTAAATCAGGGTAACAGATTTCAGTGGGCACTGATCTGTTAAAATAATTACTTAATAATTATACCACAGTAGTAGTACCATGTAAATTTGTGGAATTGACTTGTAGTGTTAAAAAGTCAGAATCTTGATAATAATTTATTTAGGCTTTAAAGTTCCCGGGAGTGATACTTGTGAATAAAAATTCTAGAGTAGAACAGAAAAATCTGGCAGAATAGCAACCTGGCGATAAAGAATTTAAGTTTTTTAAACATAAGCAGATAATAATAAAAGGACAGATAGAACAATTCCTGATTAAAATTGAAAAAATTAAATAATGAGTCTAACCTGGGGCCGTGGGCCGGGAAATTTATTTTCCTGACCCTATTTTTTTATCTTCAAAGCATAAAATAAGCATTAATTTTAGTCAAAAACAATAAGGAGGGTCTTAAATGGCCAAAAAATTAACTTCAATCATGTTTTTTGTTCTAGTCTTCTTTTTCCTATCTACCAGTGTAATGGCTCAAACTACAATCGAAATCTGGCACAGAGTAGATATGGCATACAATGAAGCTTATACTCAAATTGGAGAAAGGTTTAATAAAAAAAATCCAGAAATAGAGGTAAACTTTGTTTTATATCCTCAGTTAGAAGATAAGTTAATAACAGCCGGAATGAGTGACAGTTTACCCGATGCCTGGATATTAGATAATGTCACCACAGGTAAGTGGGTTACTAATGATTTTGTTAGATCAGTTAACAGAGATCAATTTTCGGATCAAATTATGGATGTTGCCTGGAAAACAGCTCAGGCAGGAGACGGAAAGTATTATGCAATTCCCTGGTCGGTACAGGGGATGGCGATGTATTACAGAAAAGACTGGCTTAATAATTTGGGATTAGAGTTTCCTGAAAACTGGGAACAGCTAATTAATGTTACTCAAAAGTTTACTAATGCTGATCCAGATCAGGATGGAGAAGACAATACTTATGGAATTGGCTTATATGGAGCCAGCACCAGAGGTTATGGTTACTGGACATTACAGAACTTTTTGTGGCAGGCTGGTGGAAGTCTGATAAAAAATACTGGTAATGGAAAGTTTATTTCCAATCTGGATACTGATGCAACAGTTAGTGCACTGGGGTTTTTACATGATTTAGTTTATAAATATGAAGTAGTACCGCCCGGGGTGAGTGCTGCTCAGTCTACAGAAGTATATTCTTCCTTTCAGAATGGTCTTGTAGGGATGGTTTTCCATGCTAATTATAAAAATAGTGCTTATACAAATGCTCTGGGTAGAGAAAATGTGGGGTCAGCCATCATGCCTGCTGGAACTGCCGGGAGTTTTGGTCTGGGAGAAGGAGAAAATATTTATATTAACAGTAACACGGAAAAATATGAAGAGATAATAAAGTTAGCGAAGTTCATGACTACAACTGATATTCAGAAATTTGGAATGCAGATTACTCCTTCCAACCCGGTCCGGCTTTCTGTAAGAAAAGATATCGATATCGCTAAAGTAACTAATAATCCTTTAGACAAACCTTTTCAGGAAGCTTTTTTGAATAATAAGATCAAATATCCGGAGAATATACCTGATTATTATCCAATTAAGATTATTGCTGCAGAATTAATGCAGGAAGTATTTCTGGCAGAAGAAATTCCCAATTATGAGCAGTTAATAGCGGAATATGATCAAAAAATAAATGATGAATTAAAAAACCAGGGAGTACTGGCTGAATAGTTAGTTATAACAATAAGTATATACAAAGCGGGATATTTCAGTCCGCTTTGTATATAACTTAAAAAGGTGGTATTAATGAAAAATATTAAAAAGAAAATCTTAAAATACAGAACTCCAATCCTATTTGTTTTACCAGCAGTAATCTTTTTTACTGTATTTAAAATTTTTCCGATTTTAAATTTATTCTGGTTAAGTGTGCATCAGGTGGGCAGAGATGTAGGCGAATTTGTAGGAATGCAAAATTACATCCGCTTATTTAGTGATGAGGTATTCTGGTTAGCGTTAAAAAATACAACTATAATAGTAATTTTAGTAGTGATTTTCGGTACAGTTTTTGGCTATTTTGCTGCATTATTATTAACCGAAGATTTTAAAGGGCAAAAGATATTTAGAACTTTATTTTTTATTCCTGTAGTTACAACAGTATCTATAATTGCCGTTGTCTGGAAGATGATGTATTATCCAGGGGAATCTGGAATGCTTAATTCGATTCTTTCCTATTTAAATATACCAGCCCAACAGTGGCTGGCAGATCCTGACATAGCATTATATGCTCTAATTGTTCCCTTAATCTGGCGAATAATTGGTTATAATATGATGATTTTTATTGCAGCTCTTAAAGGATTGGATCAGAATCAGTTAGAAGCAGCAAGAGTAGAAGGAGCTAACTGGTGGCAGAAACTGATTTATATTATAATTCCTTCTACTAAATATGCGATAAATATGGTATTAATTTTAGCAGTTTTAAGAACTTATAAGGTTTTTGTTCCTGCCTATGTAATGACTTCGGGAGATCCTCAACATCGAACGGAGACTATAGCAACCTGGATCTACAAGCAGTCATTTAGATACTGGGATATGAGTTATGGAGCAGCGCTGGCAGTAGTATTATTTTTAATAATTATGTTCATAACTGTGATGCAGAAGAAGTTTCAGAGTCAATAAATTCAGGAGGGATTAAATTGATATTTCTCGAGGCCAAAGAAGAAACGTCTATTGTTAAATTTATAAAATATTTTATTTTGATATTGATCTCAATTTTTATGATTCTACCTTTTTTATGGATGCTCAGTGCATCATTTAAATCTCCAGGAGAAATAAGCCTTTTACACTACACCTTAATTCCGGAAGACTTTACCCTGAGTAATTATTTTTATGCACTGACAGAACTTAATATCTGGCGCTATTTTTTGAATAGTGTTATTGTAGCTTTTTTTGGAGTTATCTTGCAGACAGTAGTTTGTTCTCTGGCAGCATATTCTCTGGCCAGATTTAATTATCCAGGTTCAGTATTTTTGCTAACTGTTTTTATTGGGACAATGATGCTGCCTGATGCAGCCTTAATGGTACCTTTATTTAGAATATTAAGGACTTTTTCTTTAATTAATAGTTACGCGGGAATGATCTTACCTGTTATTCCCTGGGGTTTTAGTGTTTTTATGTTAAGTGAATTCTTTAAAGAAATCCCACCGGAATTAGAGGAATCAGCCAGGATAGATGGTGCTTCTTCACTGCAGATTTTTATTAAAATAATTCTTCCTTTATCCAAGCCAGTTTTTGGGGCAGTGTTCATATTTTCCTTTATCATGGTCTGGGATCAATTTATTATTCCCCTACTGGTTGCAAACTCGCAATCAATTATGACGCTTCCTTTATGGCTGGCTAATCTATCCAGTGAAACATCAAGTAATAGGACAATAGTGGCTGCTGCAACAACTCTGGCTACCATACCTTCGATTATAATTTTTATGCTATTTCAACGCAACTTTATTCAGGGACTTACTTCCGGAGCTGTTAAGGGATAGACATATTTAATAAATAGCTGAGATTAGACTTTGAGGAGGGATTTTATTGGATAAAATGTGGCAGGGTGAATGGATTATGGATTCTAAATTTTATGGCTTAAGTCCGATTAATTTATTTCACCGAGAAATAGAAGAAGGTGAAAAAAGAAAACACCTGGAAAAGTTAAAAAATAGGCATATGCTGGTTAGAAAAACATTTACTATCACTGAGGATATAAAGACTGCCTATCTTGATATAACTGCTGATGACTATTATAAGTTGAAAATCAATGGAAAGACTGTGGGAGAAGGACCTGCACCTGCTTACTTTTTTCACTATTTTTATAATCGTTATCAGGTAGAGAACTACTTAAAGGAAGGAGAAAATTTAATCTCAGTGCATCTCTATTATCAGGGTTTAGTTAATAGGGTCTGGAATAGTGGCGATTATCGTCAGGGAATGATCGCTGAACTATTTATTAATGATAAATTGAAACTAAAGTCAGACAAAAGCTGGAAATACAAAATAACTGAGGCCTATCAAAATGGAGGAATTACGGGTTACCAGACTCAATTTTTAGAGAATATTAATTTTAACTTAATTGATAAAAACTGGCAGCAGCTTGATTATGATGATAGAAATTGGAGTAATGTTTGTATTAATAAGAGTGATGATCACAAATTTTATAAGCAGCAAACTTCTGGTCTGGATTTCTATTATATCAAGCCAGTTAAAATCAATAAAATTAAGGATAATCATTATTTGATTGACTTTGGTCAGGTAATTGTGGGTTATTTTCAGATGATAGCAAAGGGCTTAAAAAATGAAAAAATTGAAATCAGACAGGGTGAAGAATTGAGAGAAGATGAAGATAGAGTTCGCTACAATCTGAGATCTAATTGCAAATATCAGGAGTTTATTACTCTCTCAGGCGGAAAAGATAAACTTAACTTCTATGATTATAAGGTGTTCCGTTATGTGGAAGTTATTGCTCATAATCCAGATTCTAAAGCTTTAGATCCAGAAACTTTTAAGGCTTTAGTTCGACACTATAAATTTGCAGATGAGAACACTACTTTTTATTCTTCCAATTCAAAGCTAAATAGGATCTGGCAGATTTGTAAAAATAGTGTTAAATATGGGACTCAATACCGATATTTAGACTGTCCTGGTAGAGAAAAAGGTCAGTATCTTGGTGATGTTTTAATAACAGGGCTGGCCCACCATTATTTAACAGGAGATTTAAAATTATATAAAAAAGCAGTTGCAGATTTTGCTTTATCATCTTATATTTCTCCAGGTTTAATGGCAGTAGCCCCAGGAGGATTGATGCAGGAGATTGCTGACTATTCTCTGCAGTGGCCGGCGCTTCTATTAAAATATTATAAATTAAGTGGAGATAAGAATTTTTTAAGAAAAATGTACCCTACAGCAGAAAAACTGCTTGTTTACTTTAAACAATATCAGCGGCAGGATGGGTTATTGACTGAGGTCAACGAAAAATGGAATCTTGTTGACTGGCCTAAAAATATGAGAGATAACTATCAGGTCAAGCTGGAACAATTAGATAAAAATCCTGAATATGGATGCCACAATGTGCTTAACGCCTTTTTTATCGGGATGGTGAAAATTATAAATGAAATTAGAGATATTTTATCCATAGAATATAAAAATTCATTTTCTCAGTTAAAACAGGCTTTTATAGAAGCTTTTTACAACAAAGACAAAAAATTGTTTGTTGATACCGAAACTACAGATCATTCTGCTGTTCATTCCAATACTTTGCCTCTGCTTTATGGATTGGCACCAGCTGAAGCAGAAAAAGAAATAGTAGATTTAATTAAGGAAAAAGGACTAAAATGTGGTGTTTATATGGCCTATTATCTCTTAAAGGCTCTTGCTAGAGTAGGTGAATACTCATTAATTTATAATTTAATTGTAAACGAAAACAAAAACTCCTGGAATACGATGTTAAAGGAGGGGGCAACAACCTGTTTTGAAGTCTGGTCCAAAAAACAAAAAGAAAATACGAGTCTGCTCCATCCCTGGGCAAGTGCTCCAATAATAATAATCATTGAAGATCTGCTGGGAATTGAGTTATTAAATAATGGCAAGAGAAATCAAATTAAAATGACTCCTCACCTGCCAGCTGAACTTGATAGGATTAAATTTACCATGCAGAATAAAGATCTAAAAATTGAAATAAAAAAAGATAGTGCTCAAACTAATTTTTTTATTAGTTCTGTTTTATAAATAAAATAAATTTTGGAAGGAAGTGTTTAGTATGACTATTGAAATTGCTGTGGGACAATTGGAGAAAGTGGAAAAAGAGGCAGTGAAGTTTGCAAAACAGCTGGGAGTAAATAATATTCATTTTAATACTCCCAAGATCCCAGGAGATGAATATTGGAGTTATCAAGATTTAATTAAGTTTAAAGAAAAATGTAAAAAGCATGAGCTAAAGTTAAAGGCGATAGAAAATGTGCCTTTGAGATTTTATCATAAAATTATGCTGGATTTACCGGGCAAAGAACAGCAGATCGAAAATTTAAAGAAAACCATTACGAATTTAGGCCGAGCAGGAATTCCAATCTTGGGTTATCATTTTGAACCAACATTTGTCTGGCGAACATCTTATCAAAAAACAAGAGGTGGAGCTAAAGTTACTGCATTTAATAAAGAAGAAGCGGTCAAGGGTGAAAATATTATCACGGGTGGGATTACGGATGCTGAAGAAATAAGTGAAGAAAAAATGTGGGAAAACTACAGCTATTTAATTGATAATATTATTGGAACTGCCGAAAATGCAGGTGTCACCTTAGCGCTGCATCCCTCTGATCCACCGATTGAGAAACTTGGAGGCATCCCTAGATTATTTAGAAGTGTTGAAAGTTTTAAGAGAGCAGAAGAAATAGCAGATAGTGATGCCTGGGGAATTGATCTCTGTCTGGGTACTTTTTCGGAAATGACAGGTGGAGATAAAAATGTTTTTGAAGCAATTAATTACTTTGTCCCCCGGCATAAGGTGATTTATATCCATTTTAGAGATGTAGAGGGCACTGTTCCTGACTTTAAAGAAGCTTTTATTGGGGCTGGGAATTATAACCCAGCTGAGGTAATAGCGTTACTTAAAAAACTCAATTTTGATGGGTTCATAATTTCTGATCATGTTCCAATCATGGATAATGATTCAGGTTTGAGTTATTGTGCTAGAGCTCATGCTATAGGTTATATGCAGGGGCTGCTAAAATTTGTAGAGTAATAGCTGATTGAATAATTTTGTTAATAACAATTCAGAATAACATAATAGGAGGCCTTAATAATGAAAGCTCTTGCATTAACAAAAGCTGGAGATCCATTTGAGATTATTGACGTTGAAGAACCGGAAATAAGAAAAGATGATCAGGTGAAAATTAAAATCCATGGAACTGGTGTCTGTGGAGGAGATCTAAGTGACTACTTAAATCCTCCTGTATTAAAGAAAGAGAGTATAATTTTGGGCCATGAATATTCAGGTGAAATTGTTGCTGTAGGCTCAAAAGTTAATGACTTAAATGTAGGTGACAGAGTGATCGCTGAGAGCTCTGCCGGGTGTGAAAAATGCATTTACTGCAGAGATGGCTATACTAATCTCTGTCTGGATAGAAAAGGAATTAGCGGCAGTTATACAGATTATATTGTTGTTCCAGCCCGTTATGTATATAAACTGGCTGAGCAAATTAGTTTAGATCTGGCTGCTTTATCAGAGCCTTTAGCCTGTGTAATAAATGCTTTAGAAAAAACAAAAATTAGGCCTGGAGATCTGGTAGTTGTAATCGGACCTGGACCTCTTGGGATATTCACATCCTATCTGGCACGACTTAAAGGAGCGAGAGTATTCTTAGTTGGCAGATCAAGCAGTAAAAAAAGACTTGAAATTGCTAAAGATAAACTAAACTTGAATATAATTAATTCTGATAAGATAAATGTTAAAAAATATATTAGCGAATTGAGTAAGTACGGGGCAGAGACTGTATTTGGTTGTGCTGGCAGTGAGCAGGTAGTTAATTTAGCTTTTGATTTAGTCAAAAGAGGTGGTTCATATACTGAACTGGGACTTTTTAATGCCAGCAGCCCGAATATTAATTTTGAAAAAATAGTAACTAAAGAAATTAAAGTAACAGGTGCAGTCAGTCATCGTCCTGATTCCTGGGATCGTTTATTAAAATTATACCAAAGTGAAGTCCTTAAAGACTTAGAAAAGATTATTACTAATAAATATCCAATAAAAGACTGGAAAACTGCTTTTGAAAATCTTAAAGCTCGAGAAGATTTAAAGGCTGTTTTGTATTGAACATAAAGAGATAACTAATTTAATTTTTTAAGTCTAACAATAGAAATGGAGGCAGAAAAATGGGATTTTTAGATAGTAATTATTTGTTTGAAAATGATACAGCCAGATATTTGTACAATTCGATTAAAGATCTACCTATTGTTGATGCTCATAATCATGCTGATTTAAAGGAAATATTAAAAAATGATAGCTGGAAAGATATCTGGGAACTTGAAGCAGCCAGTGACCATTATGTCTGGGAATTAATGAGAAAAAGAGGAGTTCCAGAAGAAAAAATAACTGGTAAGGCCTCCAATAAAGAAAAATGGATGGCTTTAGCTAAAATATTTCCAGAGATTGCAGGAAATCCAACCTATGAGTGGATTCACCTGGATTTAAAAAGAGTGCTGGGGATAGAAGAAAATATATCAGAAAACACAGCAGAAAAAATCTGGGCCAAAAGTAAGAGAATACTTGCTGAACCAGAGTTTAAACCCCAAAAATTATTACAACAAATGAATGTGGAAATAATGTGTACAACTGATAATGTTTTTTCCTTACTGGAGGAACATCAGCAGATAAGAAAAGAATTAGAGAGGCCATTAATCTTACCTACCTGGAGAACTGATACGGTGATGAATCTGGAAGAACCAGAATGGCTTGAAAGTGTTGAGCAACTAGGAGAAAATTATGAAGAAAATATATCAGACTTAAAAGGTTTTATGAGAGCACTACAGAAATCACACGATCATTTTGAAAAATTGGGCTGTGTAGCAGGTGATCACGGTTTTTTTGAACCAATATCTTATCCTGTTGAATTCAGTCGGGCCGAAGAAATTTACGTTTCTGCTCTTAGTGGAATTACATTAAGTAATGACGAAATTAAAGATTTTAAGGCATTTCTATTAATGGAAATCGGAAAAATGAATCAGAAAAGTGACTGGGTAACTCAATTCCATATTGGTACAGTTCGAGGATACAGGGAATACCTGAATCAAAATGAGTCTCAGGGAGATGGAGGCGATATTTCAACTTATAAGCTTGAGATTGCTAAAAATATCAAATATTTTTTGAATCACTTTGATAGTCAATTAGATATAGTTTTATATTCAATGGAGCCAACTCACTGGTTTACACTTTCAACTATCTCGCGAGCTTTTCCCAATGTTTATCTGGGTGCTGCCTGGTGGTTTTCAGATAGTCCCCATGGGATGGAAAAACAGCTGCAGCAGATATCGACTGTGGATTTGTATTACAATTTTGCCGGAATGGTAACTGACTCCAGGAAAATATCATCTTATTCTTCCAGAACTGAGATGTTTAGAAGATCTCTGGCTAATGTTATTGGTCGCGCTTTAGAAAGAGGACAAATACCGCGGATCACTGCTTTTAATTTGGTGGGGTGGGTCAGTTACTATGGTCCGAAAAAATTATTTTTTGAAAAAAATAAGTAAGATCTAAAATCATTTAATACTTGCTACCCACCATAATTTTAAGATATAATATCAATATATGGAGAATACGAAGATAGGAGGGCTAGAAAAAATGCCCGAATCTGAAATTTTAGATAGGATCTTAAATCGTATTGATCAACTGGATGGTAAGTTTAGCGATAAGTTTAATAATCTTGATCATAGAATTAATACAATGGATCATCGAATTGATAATTTAGATAAAAGATTTGACAAGGTTGATGAAAAATTTGACAGGGTAGACGAAAGATTCAACCAGGTGGATAATCGACTTGATAAGATAGATGACAGACTTAATATGATTTATGATCAAACTGTTCGTTTAACTCTGGGCCAGACCGCTTTGAAAATGGATATTAATGAGATAAAAAGTGTCTGCAATTATCTTAATAATAAGGTGGCCAGAAATACTAAGGATATTTATGTTATAAAAAATGAAAAAAATTAAATATAAGAGATTAGTAATCTAAAATGAAGACTCTCACCAGATATATTCAAATTTTCTGGTGGGAGTTTTTTGTACATTAGATAAATTAATCTGACCTGACACTTTGAAACTTAAACTGTCAGGTATTTTTTATGCCTAAATTTAAGCTGTCACCTGTTTTAGTTGTGGCTGTCACAATAGATAATTGTTTCACAATCTCTGGGAGGTATTTTAAAATAGTAAGTGAACTGAGAAAGTGAAATAAAAAACTTTTAGGGGGAATATTATGTATAACAATCTATTTTCCAGTGGTAAAATTGGAATAATGAAAAGTAAAAATCGAATTGTGATGACTGCAATGGGAAACTATTTAGCAAATACAGATGGAACTGTCTCTGAGGAAGACATAGCCTTTTATACTGCAAGAGCTAAAGGGGGAGTTGGAATAATAGTTACTGAAGCCACCTGTGTTGATGACAAAAGGGGGAGAGGAAACACCCACCAGATTTCGGTAGCAGATGATAAATTTATACCGGATTTAAAAAAGTTAGCAGAGTCTGTTCAGCAGTATGATAGTAAATTGATTGCACAGATCTATCATCCAGGACGCCAGGGAGTAAGTGCAATTAATCAGAATCAGGGTATGTTAGCTCCCAGTGATGTAGAATGTGAGGTTGTGCATCAGCCAATAGAAGTAATGTCTCTCCAACAGATAAAAGAGATGGTAGAAAAATTTATTGATGCTGCAGAACGTGTAAAAAAAGCTGGCCTGGATGGAGTAGAAGTTCACGGGGCTCACGGTTATTTAATCAACGAATTTTTAAGCCCTTACACCAATCGGCGAAATGACGAATATGGTGGTAGTTTTGAGAATAGAATGAGATTTTTGGAAGAAATTGTGATGGGGATCAGAGAACGCTGTGGCGAAGATTTCCCTCTAATTGTCCGTCTTTCAGTCGACGAATTTTTGGAGACAGTCGGCAAAGCAGATTCCGGTTTAAAATTAGCTGAAGGTATAAAAATAGCACAGAGATTGGAAGAATTAGGAGTTGACGCTATTGATGTTAGTTCCGGAATCTATGAAACAATGAACACTGCCTGGGAACCAACTTCTTTTGCAGAGGGTTGGAAAATCAATCTGGCTGAGTCAGTAAAAAAGAAGATTGAGATTCCTGTAATTGGTGTTTCAGTTATCAGAAACCCTAAATATGCTGATCAGCTGCTTAAAGACGAAAAAGTTGATTTTATTGGTTCTGCCAGACAGCATCTTGCAGATCCAGAATGGTCAAATAAGGCTCAGGCTAATCGGGAAAACGAAATTAGAAAATGTATTTCCTGTCTGCGCTGTATGGAAACTTTAATTTCTGCTGACCAGAGACCCGGTGGATTTGAATGTTCCGTCAATATTAAAGCTGCTGCAGAAGTTGAGTATGCTGAGTTAAGTAAAGATGGAAAAGGTGAAAATGTAGTAATTATCGGTGCCGGTCCATCAGGTTTAGAAGCTGCCAGAGTTTTAGCAGAAAAAAATTATAAGCCGATTATTTTCGAAAAAGAAGACAGGATTGGAGGCCAATTACAATTAGCAAAAAGGCCGCCTAAAAAAGATAAGATAGCCTGGTTAATAGATTATTATCAGGAGCAGCTCAAAACTTTAGATATAGATTTACGGTTAAATACTAAAGCAAGTATAGCCAGCATAAAAGAAATTAATCCAGCTGCAGTATTTGTTGCTCAGGGTTCAAAGCCAATTATTCCTGATATTGAAGGGGTTAATTCCGGGAATGTATTAAGTTCAGAAGACATTTTAAAAGACCAAGTTGAGTTAAGAAATAAAAAAATTGCTGTTATTGGTTCTGGAATGACCGGAATCGAGATTTCTCATCTACTGGCAGAAAAAGATAATGACTTAAGTTTATTCGAAATGGAATCTGAGATTGGTCCTGATCTTTATTTTCAAAATCTAATTGATCATATGAAATTTATAGGAGAACTGGGAGTTGACTTGTATCCAGAGCATAAATTAATTGAAGTTAGAGATGGAAAAGCAGTTTTTGAATTAATAGATAGTGATCAAACTAAAGAATATAATTTTGATTATCTAATTTTAGCTCTGGGTAGAAGAGAAAATGATGAGCTGACAGCTAAAATCAAATCAGAATTTTCAAATGTTAAAACATTGGGTGATGCAAATAAAGTTGGCAGGATTAGAAATGCAGTTGAAAGTGGATTTAAAGCAGCTCGCTCTATATAGTTAATTTAATAATATTGCAGGGAGCCTGTTGGTAAACAGCACGACTTACAGTTGGATTTATTGAATAAAATAATTAAAGAACTGAGTTATGATTTAATATCCTAAAAAATTGGAGTGATAATTATGTCAAAATATGCACAGACCTGTCCCATTATTTATGGAAAAGGAAGTACAGAACAATTGGGTGCAGAAACTAAAAAGCTGGGCTGCAGTAAAGTCCTGCTGGTTACTGATCAGGGAGTAAAGAAAACAGCTGCTTTTAAAAACAGTGTTAATAGTCTGGAAGAATCTCAAATAGAAGTTGTGGTTTTTGACAAAGTAATTCCCGATCCACCAGATTATTTAATTAATGAAGGTGGAGAACTTGCTAAAAAAGAAGAAGTCGATGGAATTGTAGCAGTTGGGGGCGGAAGTCCTATGGATGCTGCTAAAGGGATTAACATTCTAATAAATAATCCTCTTCCGATCAATCAATATTTTGGAGATCCCACTTATCAGCCTGGAGTACCGGTTGTTATGGTCCCGACTACAGCCGGGACAGGAAGTGAAAGTACTTCAATAGCTGTGGTAACAGATACTACCAATGATGCTAAAAATTCTGTGATCGGTAATGCGGATCTTGGAATTCTGGATCCTGAAAACACAACTTCTCTTCCTTTTGAGATAACAGCTCAGACTGCGATTGATACTCTGGCTCATGCAGCAGAATCGATTACGGCTAAAGTTCCCAACCCCCGCTCCGAATTAATGGCAGTAGATGCAATAGAGAAAGTAGTTAATAATTTAGAAACTGTTTTAAATGACAGTGAAAATCTGGAAGCCAGAGGCGATTTACTGTTGGCCAGTAATTTTGCCGGAATTGCTTTTAATGATGCCTTAGTCCATTTAGGGCATGCACTGGCACATTCTATTGGAGCTAAATTTCACCTGACCCATGGAGTAGTTTGTGGATTAGCCCTACCGGAAGTTATGATTTACGCTGCTGATGTGAAACCGGATAAGGTAAAAACTGTGGGAGAAGCCTTTGGCATCAACTTTAGTGGAGAAGAATCAGACTCTCAAATTGCTGAAAAAACTGCTGCAGAAATTAGAAAATTTGTAAAGAAAGCAGGAATTAAATCTTTTGCAGAGCTGGAAATTAGCAAAGAAGAATTGGTAGATACAGCAGATATGGTAATGGTTGATGCCTGTTATAATTTTGTGCCCAGAGAATTAACTGCAGCAGAAATCAAAAATATCCTTGCAGACATGTACGATAATTATAAATAATAAATATTGTTATAAATAATATTTTCACTTAAAAACTTGTATGTTATAATTAAAGCATACAAGTTTTTTATTAAGGGTGATTTTATGAATATCGATGATTTAAAATACTTTATTAAAGTTTTTGAGAATGAAAATCTAACCAAGTCTGCAAAAGAATTATTTATAACTCAGCAGGCACTAAGCCAGAAGATTAGTAAACTGGAAGAAGAAATTGGAGTTAAACTATTTAAGAGAAATTCCAGAGGGGTCAGTCCGACAGAGTTTGCCGAATTTTTTTATCCAAAAGCTAAAGGGCTGAAAAAACATTTTGATGATTTTAAAAGTGAGGTATATAGTAAGGCAGAGAAAGAAAAAAAGAAGCTAAAAATTGGTTTTTCACCTGGAACTCTGCAGGTTTTGAATGCTCAACATATTATTGAAAACAGCCGCAAAGAACTTGGAATTGAGATCGAAATATCCGAGTTTTCTGATATTGACTGCGAAAAAAATGTCTTAAACAATAATCTTGATCTTGCAATCACAGTTAACCCACAAAATAGTGAGGATTTTAATTTCAAAAGTTTATATCAAGATAATTTTGCAGTAGTAGCTAATAAAGAGGACCCACTAACTAAAAACGATGAGTTAAAATTTGTAGATATCAAAAATAGAAAACTAATTTTATTAGATGAAACATTTAGGATGCAGACAGTATTAGAACGAGAATTTAAAAAGGAAGATTTTAAGCCGGAGGTTTACAGCCGCTGCAACCACGACTTAGATGTTGCCTATGAGTTTGTGAGTTTAAATAAGGGGATATTTGTTTTTGTTGATTCCCTGATTTATTTAGATCGTTACCATGACTTGATCAAAATTCCGATAAAGGACTTGGAGTTAAAATGGGAGATTGGAATTATAACCAAAAAAGAGGAGAATATAGGCCCAAATGTCAGAAAATTTATAAGTTTTTATGAGGCTGAAAATAACTTATAATAGAACTTTATTAGTAATCTATCTTTATTTTTTTAGAGTCGGTTTTCTATTCAGCATCCCAGGACTACTATAATTATACTGAATCAGACCGAAATAAACAAATATTTATTTATATCTTCTCTCACCAGATATATTCAAATTTTCTGGTGGGAGTTTTTTGTACATTAATGTCAAAGAGCTTGCAGATTAAAATTTTATGAAATATAATTTGATCTAACTATAACTATTAATTTATCAAGGAATGAGCCAAAAATAGATGCTAAAAAAATATCATGATTTTTTTCATAACTGTGGGGGATAGCCTTTAAACAGAAAACAGCAGGAGGCTGTTGTTAAAAACAAAAAAATATAATCAGGTGATTGCAGCTGCAGGAACCGGCAAAACTACAGTTCCGTTTTAATACGATAAAATATCGAGTATACATGTATTCTTTTTAATCATAAAAAGAATAACTTGACTCTTTGTTAAATTAATCTTAAAATACAAGCAATAATAAGCTATTTTTAAAAACTAGATAACGGGAGGAGAAGAATTAGATTTTTTAGTTATAAAAAGTTTAGATTAAGTAATACCTGGTTTTTTATTTTTTAAGTATTAAAAATATGAGAAGTTTAAAAGTTGAGGAGCGTTTTTAAAATGGTAACTAATAAAGAAAATCAAAGAGATATAGTAAAGAAAAATGATTTTAATTCTTTACTTAAACTATTTCTTTCAGTATTACTTATTGTAGTAGCTACTGAAATTTTTGGTACAAAAACCTTTAGAATTGGACCAGGTCAGGTTGTTTTATTACCAATGTTATTTGCTGTGATTATTGGGATGCTGATTACACCAAATCTTTTGGGTAGTAAAATTAAAGTTCTTAAAAAAATTATTTCTATGAAAGAAGTAGAGACAGCAGGTACTTATGTAATGATTGCCCTGCTGCCTCTGGGAGTTAAGTACGGAACTCTGGTTGGCCCTAATATTGTTGAAGTAGTAAAAGCTGGGCCTGCATTCTTGCTGCAGGAAATAGGAAACTTAGGTACAATATTTATTGCTCTACCGCTGGCTCTGATTTTAGGTATGAAAAGAGAAGCAGTTGGTGCAACAGCCAGTATTTCTCGTGAACCAACCCTGGGAGTAATTGGGGAAAAATATGGGATTTCATCACCAGAGGGTACAGGGGTACTTGGAACATATTTAATGGGTACGGTCTTTGGTACAATATTTTTTGGGCTTCTAGGTGGTTTTTCAGCGGCAACAGGTCTTCATCCTTTAGCTCTTGCAATGGCCAGCGGAATGGGAAGCGGATCAATGATGGCAGCTGCATCTGGTGCACTTGCAGAATCAGTACCAGCAATGAAAGATGAAATTTTAGCTTATGCAGCTACAAGTAATATGCTGACTGGAGTCACTGGTTTATATTCTGTGATCTTTTTAGGTCTGCCTCTGGTTAATTTTCTTTATGATAAGCTAAGTCCAATTTTATCCAGAAAAGATAGAGGTGATGAATAATGAGCCTGAACTTGGATAGAAGTTTAGATTATTTAAAGATGTTAATTATTGTTGGCATTTTAATTTTAGTTGGTCAGAGATTTGGCTATGGGATATCTATTTTTAGCGCCTTACCTGGAATGATAATAGTTATTTTAATTTCATTTTTGGCTCTGACGATTAAAGACAGTTTTCCTAATCTTCATTTTCCAGCATTTGCCTGGGCTTCACTAACTGCTTTGATTTTAAGCATGCCTTTTATGCCAACAGCTGAACTGTTTTTAAAGTTTACAAATGAAGTTAATTTTTTAGGTACAACAACTCCAATTCTTGCTTATGCAGGAATTTCTGTAGGAAATAAGATTGAGGAGTTAAGAAAATTAAGTTGGAAGGTATTTATCGTTGCTGTTGCAGTATTTATCGGTACATATTTTGGCTCTGCAATTGTAGCTCATCTTGTACTTAAAATGCAGGGGATTATTTAATAATTCTTTGAAAAGTTAGAAAAGGAAGTGTTATATTTGCAAAAAGAGGAGATAAAGAAAAAGATAATTGAAGTTATTAATGATAACCGCAGTAAAATTATCGAGATTATTGAAGAAATTTATAAAAATCCTGAGCTTGGCTATAAAGAAGAGAAAACTACCGGCATAATTGCTAAAGCGTTTTCTAATTTGGAAATTAATTTCAAAGAGCATGAAAATTTAACTGGAATTAATGCATTGTTGAAAATGGGAAATCCGGGACCGACTATAGCTGTTCTTGGAGAACTAGATGCTGTCATCTGTTCTGAACACCCTGATTCTGACCCGGAGACTAAAGCTGTACATGCATGTGGACATAATATCCAGTTGGGTGTGATGTATGGTATTGCATTAGCCTTTAAAAAAGCGGGGTTAGAATCTGAACTGGCGGGGAATCTTAATTTTATTACTACACCAGCTGAAGAATTTATTGAGTTAGAATTTAGAGATAAATTAAGAGAATCAGGTAAAATAAACTATTTTGGCGGTAAACAGGAATTGATCAAGAGAGGTAGTTTTGACGATATCGATATATCAATAATGATGCACTCCCTTGATCTAGGTCAGAAAAAAGCTTTAATTGCACCGAAGGGTAATGGATTTGTTGGCAAAAAAATTCAATTTATAGGTCAAGAGTCTCATGCTGGGTCAGCGCCAGAAAAAGGAATAAATGCTTTAAATGCAGCTGTTTTAGCGATGAATAATATTAATGCTCAGCGAGAAACTTTTGCTGAAAAAGATAGAGTTAGAGTTCATCCAATAATTACTAAGGGGGGAGATATAGTTAACATTGTTCCTGCAGACGTAAGGATGGAAAGTTATGTTAGAGCCAGAAATATTGAAGCAATAAAAAGTGCTAATAAAAAAGTAGATCGTTCCCTTAAAGCTGCTGCAATGGCAGTAGGAGCAGATGTTAAAATTACTGATATTCCCGGGTATCTACCTCTATTAAATAATGAAGGTCTGGATTTAATTTTAAAGTCTAATCTTTTAAATTTAGTAGAACAAGAAGATATAACTGTCGGTGGGGATTTTACGGGTTCTTTTGATTTTGGAGATGTGTCTCATTTAATGCCTGCTTTACATCCATTTTTCGGTGGAGTGTCAGGAGATTTACATACAAGAGATTTTAAAACTAAGGTTGACGAAGATGCATATATTTTACCAATCAAAGCTCTGGCAATGACAATTGTTGATCTTCTTTATAATAATGCTGCTGAAGCGAAAAAGGTAATTAATGATTTTCAGCCTTTATTAAAAAAGGAAGAATATCTAAGTTTAATGGATGAATTTGCTAAATAAATATATAATAATATTAGTATCATTTAATTAGTGATTTGAAAATCTGTGTGAAATTGAATTTGATATTTATATCGATTAAATGTGAAATTGTATCTACAATAAAATATTTTATTAAATATAGGATATATAGCTGATATTACAGTCAGGACTTGATAAATTGACGCAGATTATATGTATATGTGTGTTAGTTTTTCAGGTCCTTTTTTTTAAAAATAAGAAAGATAATTGAAATGAATTTAAAAAGATTTAACATCAATAATTTTAAAGTTAGTTGGAAGTGGATTGGTTTTTGAGATAAAGAATCAAAAATATCTGTGCTTTTATTAATAGATGAAGAGTTTTTATGTTGATGTTACAGTTGGAGGAATTTAAAATGAAGAACTTAATTAAACTTAAAAATATTATGATAATTAGTCTTGTTATAATTTGTGCATTAACAATAACTATTTTTATAACAGAGGCTGCAGGTGATTCTGCAAAGATTGATTTGAGGATCGAGTTGGAGAAAGCAGATCCTGAACGTGCACTTCTGGCTGATTTAAGAGTGATGTTGATTGAACCAGGGGCTCCTATTGGAGAGAGGATAATTAAGAGTAAAAAGAAAAAAACTCGTAGTATTTGGAATGTTGTAGAACTCGAATTTTCAGAATTAGAATTAGCAAAAATTGATGATTATCAATTGATAGTTTTCCAAGAGCGAGATGACTTATTTTGGCATATTTCAGGCCCTCTCAATTATAATCTAATTAAAGATTATGATTCTCTGGAAATGACTTTAAATTATCTCCCTTCGCGAACTCTTAGTTTTAAAGGTGAGCAAGAAATTAAGTTTAGAGATCTAGATCAAATAGTACATCTAACTGTTGCTGGAAATGAATATATTCTGTTTAAAGAAAAAACTGAGGCTGGAATTGAATATCTGAATCCCCAAGTTAAGGCCCAAATTAAAGGTAGGGAAATTATAGTAGAAAAAGGAGATCAAACTTTTAAGTCTAAATTAATAGGCTTAAATGAAGTTGATTTTTCTAAGCATAAAGTTATTGGAGGTTATAAAATGTTTGACTGGGGTGGATGGAGATTGGATATTACAGATAAGAATTTAAAACTTAAATTTGGAAAAGTGACGCCCTATACAATATATAGTCCAACTCTACTTGCTCCTATTTCAGATTTTAAGGAAGTTATAAATGATGATTATATATTATATGAATATGATGACAGTGGGTATGATGCGGATTTAAAGGTCAAAATAGTAGAAAAAATTTATCGCAAACCAGATAGCTTTAAGACTTATCCTTTTACAATGTATATGGATTATAATAATTCAAAATATGAGGGTGGAGCATATTTAGATAAAAACTAAGCGACTAAAGATCTTTAGGAATGAAGTCTTTAGTCACTTAGTTATTTTTGAACTGTTTTAAAATCTACTTATTTCCACAAGTGGTTTTCTATAAAAGCAGCATATAATAACTGCCAGGTTTCCCAGTCATGTGCACCAGGCACCACAAGAATAGAGTGATTGATTCCTTTTTTAGTAAGTTCTGAAGCTAAATTTGCTACAGGAGAAAGTCCAAAATCCCAAATACCTGCTCCTAACATTAATGAAGGAGAGTCCAATTTTTTATAGTTATCTATATTATCTATTTCTTTTCCCTCACTTGCATAACTCCAGATACCAAAATAAGAAAATTTATCTGCATGGTAAAAATACATCCGATTAGTGGTTATTCCTCCCATCGATAAACCAGCATAAGCTCGTCCTTCAGGTGTAGAGTAAACATTATAATTACCATTAATATAAGGTATAATATAATCAAACTGATCTTCTTCTATTTTCTTATATTCCCAATCAAAGTCCTGATTATTCATACTTACTACAATAAAAGGCTCAATGACTCCGTCTGCAATCGAATTATCTGTAATATTTGCCACTGCACCTTCGTTCATCCAGCGGAGTTCATTACCGTGTCTATCTCCAGACATACCATGAGATAAGTAAAGTACTTTATAGGGTTTTTTTCGATCTGGATTGTATCCATAGGGCAAATAAATAGCAAGTCCGCGAGTTTGACCAGCAGCACCCTTATAAGATACAGTTTCTACTGTTCCAATTTTATTATCTTTTCTTGGAATTTCTACTGAGCGATCTAGCCATGGTCCACTCCCCATCAGATCAGAATTGTATGGAATATAGACCATGCTGGATAAACTTGAAATACCTGTAGCAGTATTGGTTAAGGTTGGGTTATTGGGATCATCCAATCTTTCAGTTGTACTACCATCTGGATTGGTAATGCGAAAGTTGTAAACAAACGCACCACTTGAAAGGGGGATTTTAGCCTTCCATAGATTGTTGTCTAACTTTTTCATATTAATGTAATACTTGGTATCACCACTTCCTCCACCTGGAAACATTCCTGCTTGATAATCTTCAGGTTTATAGGGGATTAAAAACCCGTCTTTAATTTTGAAATGATAAAAACAATCACTATACAATTCGACTTTAGTTGCTGCTTCAGTTTCATCTTCATAAATAAATGTTGCGTAATAACCTGTCGGAGAAGTGGGATCTGGTTCTACAGTTACTCCAGGTTTCAAATTAGATGTGTTGTTTTTTGCAAAAAGAAATGGACTGCTGCTTAAGATTAATAAAACTACTAATATTAAAATCATAAAAATCTTACTCATTGCATGCATCTTAATTTACCTCCTAATATTTTAGTAATATAAAATTTACAATCCGCACCTCCTTTTTAGAAAATTCATTATATTATTAATTATACGGTAAAATAATAATTAGTGCTTTGAAAAACATGCTTTATATATTGCATATTAGTAGATCTTAAATAATTACTTAAATTGCAATGTTAAATTGAACTAATTTCAAACTGTAATAATTTTAATTGTATAGAATTTGTTTTAGTTGATCTTCAAAAGCTTCATTTGGAGTTAAATAACCCAATATTTTTCTTGGTAAAGTATTGCACCAATTTTGAACTCTGGCAATAGCTTCAATTGAGAATTCATTTATGCTTCTACCTTTAGGTATAAATCTTCTTATCAAGCCATTGTGACGTTCATTTGTGCCTCTTTCCCAGGACGAATATGGATGAGTATAATAAACTTTTGTATCAACTACTTCTTCTATACTGGCTAGCTCTGAGAATTCAGAACCATTATCACTTGTAATGCTTTTAAAAACTGTAGAAAATAAGTTTCCAGTTTCTTTGATCAGCTTTGTCATAGCCTCCTGCACAGAATAAGAACTCTTATCAGCAATCTTACGAATAATTTGTGAGCGAGTAGTACGTTCTGTCATAGTAAGTAATGCTGCCTGATCTTTAGTCTTTTTACCAATAACGGTATCAATTTCCCAGTGACCAAATTCACTGCGGTCATTAATACTTTCAGGACGTTCTTCAATGCTGGTACCTAACTTCTTTTTGTTACTTTTAATACATCTTGATTTTGAAGAACGTTTTACCTTCAGTGGCAGATCAATATTTTTAATCTCAAGTAATCCAGCATCTATATAGTTATAGAGAGTTTTAGTACAAACCATCTCTGAATTTGGAAATTTATTATGCAGTTTAGCTGAACCACAAATAGAATCAATTGAATGATTTGAGTTGTAGAATTCATCTATCACATGTTCTATGAAATTGTAACATTCTAAGAGTTTAAACTTAGGCCCACAATTTTTACGATTATTCTCATAAACTCTTTGACCAGTGTCTGGAAAGTAGATTTCAACAGTTTTATTGGCTTTGATTTGAGAAACAGTACCACGTTTTAATTCGTTTCTGATTGTATTAGAAGCTCTATTTAAGCGTTTAGCAATAGCATAAGCAGACATTCCTTCGGAATGTAATAATGCAATTTGACCACGCTCATAAGCATTTAGGTGTTTATTTTTTCGAGAAATTGGTGTATCATTTAAGTAGTCCATAGTGTGCACCCTCCTGTAATGTTTTTGTTTGTGGTAATTCAATTATATTACAGTTTGGGCCACTATGGGCATTTTTTTATTAAATTTTTAATTAGTTCAAGTTCATTATACAATTAAGCATCTTAAATAATTATAATAAAAAAATATTTATTTCCTCTCACCAGAGTATTACAGGTGAGATTTTTTTAATTACTACATTTTTGCCACTACTTTTTCGGAAAAGATTTGTGGTAATCAACTGTTGAACCTGGATAATTATAGGGGTACAATATAACTAGAAAATCGCTGATAGATAAAATTATTATTTTTTTATTAGGGGAGCTTACAATGTTAAAAAATAGGGAATGTAAAATAATAAAAAAACTGATTAGCAATGACGGCCCTCTTGTTGTTAAAAAATTAGCTGCCGACTTATCGGTTAGTACTCGAACGATAAGATATGATCTAGATAAAATTGAAGATTGGCTTAAAGAAAAAGGATTAAAAATGTATCGTAAACAGGGAGTAGGTATCTATCTTGAAAGTAATGATAAAGATAAAATAACTGATATTTTAGATTTCAAAGTAGATTACCAGCTGCTTCATACTCCAGAAGAAAGACAGCAAATTATTTTAAAAGAACTACTGGTTAGAGAAGAGCCAATAATCATCAAAGAATTTGAAATAAACTTAGATGTCAGCGAAGGAACGATAATTAGAGATTTAGACCAGATAGAAAACTGGTTGAAAAAAAGAAATCTGGAATTAGTCCGCAGACCCAATTATGGGATAGAAATTAGAGGTAATGAAAATAACTGGCGCAAAGCGGTTTTTGATTACCTGGAAGAAAGCAGCAGCGAAGATGAACTGATAGATATTCTTAATCAATTTGAAAATAATAAAAGTCTACCGTCTTTTATTGACTCTTATAGTGACTTATTAAATTCTATTAATTCTGCTCAGGTTAAGTTTGTAAAAAACATTATTAGAGAAACTGAAAAAAGTTTAGATTATTCTTTTACTGATGCTGCATTTTCTGCCTTAATCCTTCATATAGTAATTGCTCTGCAGAGAATTATTAAAAATAAAGATATTAATATGAATTCTAAACAGTTATTAATTCTTAAGAATAAAGAGGAATTTAAAACCGCAGAAGAGATAGTAAAAAAGCTGAGGAAGAAATTTGAAATAGAAATCCCGGAATCAGAAATTGGTTATATTACTCTTCATCTTCTGGGAGCAAAGTTCCGCCAACGGGGTGACTTTGATTTTAAAGCTGATAAATTATTTGATGATAAATTATTAGATTTAACCTATCAGCTGGTCGAAATTGCTGCTAAAATCTTAAATTTAGAATTAACTAATGATCTGGAGTTAATTTATGGACTTGCCCTTCATTTAAAACCTACTTTAAATAGAATAAAATATGATCTTAATATTGAAAATCAATTAGTCGCAGATATTAAAGAAAAATATCCTCAGATTTACCGAGCTTCTAAGATAGCTGCTGGAGTAATTCAGACAGAAATTTTTGGAGAAATAAGTGAAGAAGAAATTGGGTTTATTGCGATGCATATTGGAGCTGCATTAGAAAGAAGAAATGTTAAATCAAAACTTAATAATAAATTAAGAGTAGCTCTAGTCTGCAGTACTGGAATTGGTACAACTAAAATTCTGGCAGAGAGATTAAAAAATGAGTTTGCTAATTTTAAAATAATTAATACTTATTCTTACCATGATATAGAAATTGAGAGTTTCGAAAAAAATCTAGATCTTATAATTTCTACTATTAAATTACCAGAGATAGGAATTGATAATCTTCAGGTTAATCCACTTTTAAAAGAAGCAGATATAAAAAATATAGAAAATTATATTATAAATATTTTTAATAAGAATATTTACCCAAAAAATAAAAACATTATAAAACCTGAAAACCTGAAAGGAAATGTAAAACTAGATATAAGTGAGCTAACTAATGAGATAGTAGAATTATTGAAATACAATCACAAACTTCAGATAGAAAAAGATTTAAAAAATGATTTAAGAAAATTATTTAAAGAGCACTTAAAAGAAGAAGTAACTGCTGATAAACAGGAATGCAGAGACCTGGAGTTAACTGATATTTTAAATCCTGATTTAATAAGAGCTAAAGTTAAGTGTAAAGACTGGAGAGGAGCAGTTAAAAAAAGTGGTAAACTGCTTTCAGATTTAGGGGTAGTGTCTGAGAATTATATAAAAAGTATGATCGAGAACATTGAGCAAAGAGGGCCTTATGTAGTAATAACTCCAGGTGTTGCACTTGTTCACGCGGCTCCAGAGATGGGGGTCAGAAAAGTTGGTATCTCTCTAATCACTTTAAAAAGCCCGGTCAAATTTAATCATTCTCAGAACGATCCTGTAGAAATTGTAGTTGCCTTTGCCTCTCCGGATAAAGAACAGCATGTTAAGGCTTTAAGTAGCCTGATAGATAAATTATATAATAGCAGAATAAGGAGTGAGATAAGTTCTACTGATGATAATCAGAAAGTGTTAGACATCTTAAAATATAAAAAGGAGGATTCATTTTATGTCAAAAATTAATACTTTAACTGGAGAAATTGATGTTGATGAGCTGGGCTTTGTCAGAATGCATGAGCATTTACTTACTGACCCACCTGATTTAAGAGTTAAAAAAGATCCGGATTATGTTCTTGACAGTCCCCGTAAGGCAGTGGAAGAGCTGAAGAGATTAGAGAAAACAGAAGTTAATACTTTTGTGGATGGAACCACAATAGATTATGGAAGAAACATTGATCAGATGGCTAAAATAGCAAATAGAACAAACATTAAGATCCTTGCTACTTCAGGTTTTAATCGGGGTCTTTTTTTCGAAGACTGGGTCCATAATTATTCTGTTGATGAACTAACAGCACTTCTGATTCGAGAAGTAACAGTAGGTATAGATGGAACAGACCTGAAAGCAGCTATTTTGAAAGCAGGTAGTGATTACAATCGAATAACTAAGTCAGAAGAAAAAACTTTTGTAGCTGTTGCAAATGCTCATTTAGAAACAGGAGCTCCAATAAAGACTCATACTGAAATGGGAACTATGGGACTGGAACAGTTAGACATTTTTGAAAGAGAAGGTGTTGATCTTTCGCGAGTACTTTTAATTCACATGGATAGAAATTTAGATTATGGATACCACAGGCAGGCTCTGGAAAGAGGCGCTAATATTATGTATGATGGTCCTTCTAAAATTAAATATTATGCAGATCAAAATCGAATAGATACCTTGAAAAAATTAGTAGATGATGGTTTTATAAAACAGCTGTTTATTTCTAATGATATGGGAAGAAAGTCTTATCTAAAATCCTATGGAGGCGGACCGGGCTGGGAATATATCCAGCATAAATTTATTCCCCGGCTGCTTAGAGAGGGTTTTACCCAGGAACAGATAGATAACATATTTATTGATAATCCAAAAAGTTTTTTGCCGTTTAAGCAGGCTTAGGAGGGTAAATGATGATCTCAGAATATTTAACTAAAGATAATATAAATTTAGGTTTTAAAGCTGAAAACTGGGAAGCAGCTATAAAAAAGTCTGGAAGTATTTTAGAAGCTAATGATTTAATAGAACCAGAATATATTGATGCTATGATAGAAATGGTAAAAGATAAAGGAGCATATATTGTAATTACTCCAGGACTTGCTCTACCCCATGCCCGGCCGGAAAAAGGAGCAAAGAAAAATGGTTTAAGTCTTTTAACGTTAAAAGAACCTGTTGAATTCGGTCATTCTAAAAATGATCCGGTAAAGGTAGTGATTAGTTTTTGTGCTGCTGATGACAGTACTCACACCCAGATGTTAAGTGAACTGGCTGAGTTTTTAAAAGATAAAAAAAATGTCAATTATATAAAGGAAGTTGGTTCTAAAAAAGAACTGCTTTCCTATTTTGAAAACTATGATAGGGGAGGTGAGAGTAATGAAGATCTTGACAGTATGCGGAGCAGGACAGGGCAGCAGTCTTATTCTTAAAATGAATGTCCAGGATGTTGTAGATGAACTTGGTCTTGATGCTGATGTAGATAACGATAATATAAGTACAGCCAGAAATTCTGGAGCCGATTTGATTTTGGCAGGAGAATTCCATGAAGATGCTTTAGAAGGTTTTGAAGTACCTGTGATTACTGTTTCTGATTTTATGGATAATCAAGAAATAAAATCAAAGATACAAAATTTTTTAGAAAAAAAGGGGGAGTAATATTATGGATGGTTTAGTTGCTGTAGCGAGATGGATTGCTAATAATATTTTTAGAGAACCGGCAACTTTGATTGGGTTAGTTGCCCTGATAGGTCTTTTACTGCAGAAAAAAAGAGCAAGCGAGGTTATTACTGGAACTGTAAAGACTATTCTGGGATTTATGATTATCCAGGGAGGATCAACCTTAATCAGCAATTCTCTGGGAGCTTTTGGTCCGATCTGGCAAAAAGTATTTGGAATGACCCAGAGCGCTCAAGTTGGTGGAATGTCAACAAATGAATTTTTAAGCAGCTATGGTGGAGCAGTCACTCTAATTATGACTTTTGGATTTTTAGTCAATGTTTTATTAGCTAGAATTACAAAACATAAGTATATTTATTTGACAGGTCATATGATGTTCTGGGTTAGTTTTGTTTATGCAGGAATAGTTGTTCAGGTTTTTGGTCAGGGAGTTTCGCAGATGTGGATGATCATTAGTGGGGCTATTCTGCTTGGGGCTTACTGGACTTTACAACCAGCTTACTTACAGAAGTATGTAAAAAGTTTTACGGGTAAAGATAATTTTGCTGTAGGACACACTTTCTCAACTGGTGCCTGGCTGGGGGCAGTTCTGGGAAAATACTTTGGCAATAAAGAAAACGATACTGAAGATTTAAAAATGCCGGAAGGCTTTGGATTTTTAAAAGATAGTAATGTTGTTATTGTTTTAGTTATGGGAGTTATGTATGGTTTAGGTGCTCTTCTGGCAGGTTCTGAGTTCGTAGGAACATATGCTGGCAATAGGAATCATATTGTTTTTGGCATTTTAAGAGGATTTCGTTTTGGAGCTGGAATTGCTGTAGTGCTGCATGGAGTTAAACTCTTAATCGGGGAAATTGTTCCTGCTTTCAGGGGGATATCTAGAAAAATAGTTCCTAATTCAAAACCGGCTCTTGATGTTCCTGTAACCTATGCTTATGCTCCGGCTGCTACAATTATTGGTTTCGCAGCAGCTTTTGTAACCATGGCTGTGATTATGTTAATTATGGGAGCAACTGGCTTTTATGTATTTGTTCCGCCAATGATCGCTATTTTCTTTCACGCCGCAGGGGCTGGAGTTTTTGGTAATGAAACTGGTGGAGTAAAAGGCGCTGTTATTGCAGGTGTTATTGTAGGAGCGATTATTACTTTTGGTCAGGCAGTATTTATCAAATATATTATTCCTGATACAGTAACTGAATTCATACTCTGGGGTGGAGATACAGATATGTTCGTCTTTGGTTCTATTTTAAAATGGATTATGAGTATTTTTACTTAAACATAGTACGAGAGGGCTTTAAAGCCCTCTTTTCTTCCGGGGTAATAAGATTTCGAATTTTTATAAAGTAATGTGTTTTGGTTTTGAGCAGACTAACGATTTGTTTAATTAGGGATGTGATTTAATGAATAGATTATCAGCAATGAGCTGGAAAGATGCAGAAAAAGAATTAAAGAATAAAAAAGTTATACTGCCTTTAGGAGCGGTTGAAGCTCATGGATACCACCTCCCATTAGGTACAGATAATTATATCGCTCAGGAAATTGCTAAAATAGCTGCCCAAAGATTAGATGCTTTACTATTGCCGATCATCCCATATGGCCAGGTCTGGTCTTTACGTAATTTTCCAGGATCTATTTCTTTGAGTAATCAAACCATTATTTCTATGATTGATGATCTGTCTGAAAGTTTAGATCATCATGGAGTGGAGATGTTAATAATTATTAATGCTCATTTTGGTAATATGTCAGCACTGAAAACTGCGGAAAGATTAGTTAATGACAAATACGACCTCAAAGTTTTACGTTTTACTCATCCTGGGCTTAAATCTTTAGAAAAAAAGTACATTAAAAGCAAAAGGGTTCATCCTGACTATCTTCATGCTGAAGAGATTGAAACTTCAATGATGCTTCAGATAAATAGTAACTTAGTAGACATGAGCAGGGCAGAAGCAGATACCCCAGAAATTCCTGAATATTTTGGCAGTTATTCTGTACCCTGGGATAAGATTACTGATAAAGCTGTTCTGGGTGATCCGACACTGGCAACCAAAGAAAAAGGAGAAAAATTAATCACTGGTATAGCAGCTAAAATAGTGAAGATAGTTAATAATTTTGAAAAGGAGGCTGAATAATGTCTTTTGCAAGATATAGTGAAAAAATATCTGAGATTATAAAAGCAATCGATAAAAATGAAAGAGATAAAGTAAAGAAAATAGCAGAAAAGTTTGTAGAAACAATTAATAATGAGGGTATAATCCATGTTTTTGGTTCAGGTCATTCTCATATGTTGGCAGAAGAAGTTTTTTACAGAGCTGGAGGACTGGCAGTTATGAGCCCAATTTTTGACTCGGGAGTTATGCTGGATCAAGGTGCTATTAAAAGCACTAAGATGGAGCGTTTAGAAGCTTATGGAGAGATTATTCTAGATAATTATGAGCTGCAGGAAAAAGATTTAATGGTGGTGGTTTCCAATTCTGGCCGTAATTCTGTCCCTATAGATGCAGCTCTTAAAGCCCAGAAAGAAGGTTTAGAAGTAATTGCTCTTACTTCTCTAGAATATTCTAAAGCTAATGACTCCAGACATCAGAGTGGGAAAAGATTATTTGAAGTGGCAGATTATGTGCTTGATAACCATACTCCTTATGGAGATGCAGTAATAGATTTTGAAATAACAAAGGCTGTTCCGGCTTCCACTATTGCAGCTTCCTATATTATTAATGGTATTATTGCCGAAGTCATTGCAATTATGAAAGAAAAAGATCTGGAAATACCAGTTTATAAAAGTGGTAATATAGATGGAGCAGATGCAGATAATAAAAAATTAGCTAAAAAGTATGGGAAAAGAATTAAAGACTTATAAACTGGATATATGAGCTTATTTAATTTGTATCGGGTAAAACTAAAAAAAATAGATAATTAAGAACTCCTGTTGGTCATTTGTACGATTGCTGACAGGAGTTTTCTTTTACTAAACTCACTCATTTTTTTCAGACTCAATAAATTTGATCAAATTTCTATAAAACTCAATTTTGTCATTAGACATCTCTCGTATTTCGTTAAATAATAATTTAAGTTGATCATTATGTAGTATTTCTTTAGTTACATTACTTTCACTTACTTTATAATTATCATAATCAACTGCAAGCAGGGTATCAATGCTGCAGTCTAATGCTTTAGCAATTTTTTTCAGTACTTTGTAAGCTGGTTCCTGATCTTTGCTTTCATAGCCGGCAATGGTTGAGCGTTTAATCCCGACGATTTCTGCCAGATCTTTTTGTGTAAACCCTTTATTTTTGCGAGCTTTTTTGAGGTTTTCACCGAAAGTCATAAAAAATTCCTCCAATTTTGTCGAATAATTAAAATTAACAAAAAAACTTATAAAAATAGCTTGACATTGTTCTAAATTAGAACTATAATAAACTTGAAATGTGATAATTATAAACTAAAGTCCAGAAACAATAAATGGACAGAGTTATCCCTTGCTCTTTTTGCAGACAAAGGAGGGATTAAATATTGATAGTAGATTAGATAAAAAGGGTAACAGATTTCAGTTGGCGCTGTTCTGTTAGGGTTAATACTAAATAATTATATCACATTCGTTGAAGGGTGTAAATTTTAAAGACCCCCTTTTTGTTTCAAAAATCAGAATCTTTCAAACAGTCGGTTTAATTAGTCTTGGTGGTTCCCGGGAGGGATCTTTTTTGAGCAAAAATTATAAAGAAGAGCTGACAGATTTAGTGAAGTTTCAACCTGGAGATAAGATATATAAACTTTTTAAACATCAAAAGGTTTTAGTCAAAGGGCAAAAAGAAAATTTTGTTATACAGATCAAAAAAGTCAAATAAGAAGACTAACCTGGGGCCATGGGCCGGGAAATTTATTTTCCCGGTCTCTTTTTTTGTTCTAAAAGTCCACAATTGGGATTTATTTTGCAAAATAATAAGGAGGATTTTAAATTATGAAGAAAATTTTGAGTTTAGTAGTTTTAGTATCACTGCTTTTGGTTCTCACCGCTTCAGCCTCAGCCCAGGAGTATACATTAAGATATGGTCATGTCTTAAATGAAAGCCATCCTTTTCACGAAGGTTTTGTAAACATGGCAGAAAGGGTAGAAAACAGAACTGATGGAGATTTGCAGATTGAGGTTTTTCCCAGTTCGCAATTAGGAGTAGAGGAAGATGTTCTGGAACAGCTGAGATCTGGAGTACCTATAGCCTGGAATACTGATGCAGCAAGGTTAGGCAGCTATGTGCCTGGACTGGCAGTGGTTAACGCTCCTTATTTTGTTGATTCAATCGAGGATGTTGAAAAGTTACGTCAGACACCAACAATGCAGAAATGGGAAGAAGAACTGGCAGAAGAATATGGGATTAAAATTCTTTCCTTCTCCTGGGTTCAGGGATTCAGGCATTTTATGACAAATGAACCTGTCAGAAGTCCGGAGGATCTGGATGGTTTAAGGATCAGGACACCCCCTGCACCAATCTGGCATCAGTCGGTTGAGGCTTTAGGTGCTGTGCCGACAGCAATGAATTTTGGTGATATCTATACAGGTATTCAGCAGGGTTCTGTTGATGGAGCAGAGTTAGTTTACAGTAATATTCCTGCTGGAAATTTATTTGAAGTTTTAGATTATGTAAATGAAACCAGACATTTTTTATTAGTTAACTTTCAGGTTGTAAGTAATCAGTGGTTTGAAAGCCTTCCCGAAGCTTATCAGGAGGTCTTAGTTGAAGAGTCCAATAGAGCCGGTCTGGAAACTTCCCGCAAATTAGCCGAACAGACTGAAGAAATAAAGCAGACTGTGCAGGAAGAAGGAATGACTATTGTGGAAGATGTTGATCTGGAAGCATTTAGAGAAGCCGGAATGCAGGCCTATGAGGAATTAGATTTGATGGATGAGCGAGAGCAAATTTACGAAGAAATGGAAGCAATAGAGTAAAAATTAATAATGCTGGCCCCGGTCAAAATTGGCCGGGGTTCTTAAGGAGGTTTATAGTTGGAGACTGCTAAAAATATTTATCATAAAATATGTCAGGTCGAAAAAATAATTTCAGGAGTATTTTTAGTTTTGATTATGATAATTGTATTTCTGTCCGCTATTGGCAGGGCAGTAGGGCATCCTTTAAATTGGGCGATTGATATTTCTGCTTTTCTTTTTGCCTGGGCAGCTTTTTTTAGTGCAGATGTTGCGATGCGGCAGGATAGACATTTAAGTGTAAAATTTATAGTATTAAAACTTCCGGAAAAAGCTCAGTACTATATTACTTTAGCAAATTACTTAATTATTGTTGTTTTTCTGGGCTATCTAATTAGATTTGGTTTTATCCAGACCTATAATACGAGATTTAGAACATTCCAGGGGATCCCAGAGCTCAGTTATGCCTGGGCAACCCTCAGTGTACCCATTGGCTCAATTTTATTATTAATTTCCACAGTTAATAAAATGCGTCAGGTCTATAAAACAAAAGAGGCAGCATCTCTTAAAATGAAAGATAAAGAAAAGGTAGATCAATTAAGTGATTAATTTAGGAGGAAGATAATAAATGCTGGAAGTAATAATTATATTTGCATTATTTTTAATAATGGGGATGCCCGTTGCTTTTGCAATTGGAATTTCCGGGTTTTTCTTTTTCATGCAGGAACCGGCACTGCCCTATACAATGCCAGTTCAATTAGTTTTATCAGAAACACAGAGCTTTACTCTGCTGGCAATACCCATGTTTATGCTGGCCGGAAATTTATTAAATAATACAGGAATTACTAGCAGATTATTAGATTTAGCGTCAGTACTGGCCGGCCATTTATATGGAACCCTGGCTCAGGTTACTGTAGTTTTAAGTACCTTAATGGGAGGAGTATCCGGATCTGCAATTGCCGATTCTTCCATGCAGGCCAGAATTTTAGGACCGGATATGACAAAACAGGGCTATGAAAAAGGCTATTCAGCTGCAATTATTGGTTTTTCAGCCCTGATCTGTATCGCGGTTCCTCCGGGGATTGGCCTGGTGCTTTATGGAAACATTGGTGAAATCTCAATTGGAAGACTTTTTACAGGTGGAATTGTGCCTGGATTAATGATGATGGCTTTTTTAATGATTGCTGTTACCATCACCTCCAGGAAAAAAGGCTATGCCCCAGAAAGAGAAAAAATGGCCTCGATTGACGAAATTATACCAACTTTTATTAAAAGTATCTGGGCCCTTTTATTTCCAGTGATTTTAATTGTTGGTTTAAGATTTGGCTTAATGACCCCCTCAGAGGCCGGCTCATTTGCAGCAGTTTATGCAATTGTAATTGGAGTCCTGATCTATAAAGAACTGAGCTGGCAGCGATTTGTCAATTCTGTTAAGGATACAATTGGTGATGTAGGAATGATCATCTTTTTAATATCTCTCTCATCACTATTTAGCTACGGAATTGTCTGGGACAGAATACCTGTTATTTTAACAAGTTTTTTATTAAATATTAGCGACAGTCCTCAGGTAATATTTTTAATAATCCTCACATTTTTATTCTTTCTGGGAATGTTCATTGATTCAACAGTTATAATCTTGCTTTTAACCTCAATTCTGGTGCCTGTAATTACCAGAATTGGAATTGACCCGGTACATTTTGGAGTAGTGATGGTTATAACCTGTGCCATGGGATTGTTAACACCTCCGGTTGGAGTTGCCATGTACTCAGTCTGTTCGGTGATGGAATGCTCAGTTGGTGAATATATGAAAGAAAGTTATCCATTTTTATTAGCATTATTTTCAGTCATAATCTTGTTGGTGTTTTTTCCTCAATTAGTAATATTTTTACCGAATTTGATTTTTAACTAAGATGATTTGAGATTAAGGTCTAATTTAAGCTTAAGAAAGGAGATTTAAATGGAAACTAAAGTTGCAATTGTAACAGGTGCTGTTAATGGGATTGGAAGAGCAATTGCTGACCGACTGGTTGAAAATAATTTTACTGCAGTAATATGTGACATTAATCAGGATGAAGGTCAGAAATTAGAAGAAAAGAATTCTGATTTTAAGGGAGAGTATAGATTTAAATACTGTAATGTAGCCAGGGAAGAGGATGTTGCAAGAGTGGTTAAGGAGGTTATAGAAGAATACGGTCAAATTGAGGCCCTGGTAAATAACGCCGGAATTATCAAAAGAAGAGTGGGAGAAGAAATAAGTATTTCTGACTGGGATCAGGTTTTTGCAGTAAATACCAGAGGTGCATTTCTATTCTGTAAATATTTACGGCCTCAATTTAAAGAACAGAAGCAGGGAAAGATTGTAAATATTTCTTCTATAGCTGGCAAAATGGGAGATATAACTTCTGCCCCAGGCTATGGTCCCTCCAAGGCAGCCCTGGATGGAATGACTAAAACATTTGCCAGGGACTTAGCCCCCTATAATGTTACAGTTAATGGAGTTGCTCCTCATGCAATAGAAACCGATATGAGTTCAGAATGGTCGGAAGAAAAAAGAAAGCGAATAATTTCTGAGATTCCACTTAAGAGGCTGGGACAGCCGGAAGATGTTGCAGGAGCTGTAAGTTTCCTCTTATCAGATGCTGCCAGTTTTATCACTGGCGAAATAATTGATGTCAATGGTGGATTTCTAATGGATTAGTCATTAAATAGAAAAAATAAATGGAATAACCCAATAGGAGGAATAAAGTTGTCAGAAAAAATATTGATTACCCCAAAATCATATTACAAAATTAGAGATAAAATGATGCCGCTGCTGGGAGATTATCAGCCGATTTTTAATGATACCGGAAAAACTTTTACTGAAAAACAGATGCTCAATTTAGCAGAAGATGTGGTTGGAATCATAATTGGTATTGATCCAATCAGCAGCAAGGTAATTGAAAATGCTTCCAATCTCAGAGCAATTTCTAAATATGGGGTGGGGATGGATAATATTGATCTGGAAGCTACCAGAGAGAAAAATATTAAATTGGACAATACTCCCGGCACCAATAATGTTTCTGTAGCAGAGTTAGCTCTGGGTCTGATCTTTGCAGCTGCTCGTAATTTGCCTCAGGCAGTTAAAAGCGTAAAAAAGGGAGAATGGAAGCGAATCAAAGGTGTAGAACTGACTGATAAGACCTTAGGCTTAATTGGCTGTGGAAAAATTGGCAGAGAAGTAGTAAAAAGAGCTGCCGGGATATTTAAGTCTATCAAAGTCTATGACCCCTATTTTGATGATAGTGAATTCATCAGAAAATATAAGCTGCAGATGCTGGATAAGGATAGACTGCTGCAGGAAGCAGATTTTATTTCGCTGCATTTACCCTTAAATAAGGAAACCCAAAGTTTCATTTCCAGAAAAGAACTTTCCCTCATGAAAGGTGATGCTGTGCTGGTCAATACTTCCCGGGGAGGTCTGATTGATGAAGCTGAGTTATATCAGGCACTGAAAAACAATGAGCTTAAGGCAGCAGCCTGTGATGTTTTTTCGGAAGAACCTCCAGGTAAACATCAATTGTTAGAACTTGATAATTTTCTGCTGACTCCCCACATGGGTGCCAATACAAAAGAGGCAGTGGAGAAAATGGCAGCTGCAGCCACCAGAAATTTAATTGCAATGTTAGAGAATAATTCAGCAGGAGGTGTTAAAAATTAATAATAAAAGTTTCGCCCTGGAAAGAAAAACTGTTTCTAACAAAATATCGACTGCAGAAGAAAAAGAACTGTTAAGGAAATATGCAGCTCAAATTGCTTCTGATATTGACAGGATATTAATTGTACCACCTGATTATACCCGGAAACACTCGGGTTCGGGTAGACTGACCAGGGAATTGTATAATCTTTTGCAGGTTGATTATCAAGTTGATATTATGCCGGCCCTGGGAACCCATAAAGCAATGACCGAACAGGAAATAAGAGATATGTTTGGCCAGGAGATTCCACCTGATAATTTTCTGGTTCATGACTTTAAAAATGAAATTCAGAAAATAGGAGAAATCCCCGCTGATTTTGTTGAAAATATTTCTGAGGGGAAGCTGCAGAGGTCAATTGAAGTCAAAATAAATAAAAGGCTGGTCAATGACGAATATGATCTTATAATCTCCGTTGGACAGGTTTTGCCTCACGGGGTTGTAGGCATGTCAAACTTCAACAAAAATATTTTTGTCGGCTGTGGTGGTGCCGAAATGATAAATGTTTCTCATTATCTGGGAGCAGTTTATGGGATAGAGCGTTTGCTTGGCAGAGGGGAGACTCCTGTCCGGAAATTATATGATTATGCAGAAGATCATTTCTTAAAAAATGTAAATGTTGGTTATATTTTAACTGTTAATTCTACCGAAGTTAATAAAGAGACCGGAACCACTGATCTGCTGGGCCTTTATATTGGTCGCGATAAGGAAATATTTAAGTGGGCGGTTAAATTAAGTCAGAAGCACAATATAACTAAAGTCTCCGAGCCGCTGGAAAAGGTAGTTGTTTACATGGACAAAAAAGAATTTAAATCAACCTGGTTAAGTTGTAAGGCAATTTATAGAACCAGACTGGCTATTGCTGACGGAGGGGAGCTAATTGTAATCGCTCCCGGCTTAAAGGAATTTGGAGAATACGAAGAAGTTGATCAGCTGATTAGAAAATATGGTTATCGAGGTAGTGAACAGATCAGGCAGGAAGTCGAGAATAATGCTGATTTAAAAAATAATTTGTCAGCTGCAGCTCACTTAATCCATGGCTCAACTGAGGGCAGGTTTAAAGTCACTTTTGCGACTGATAAATTGAGTCGGGAGGAAGTAGAGGGGGTAAATCACAGTTATCTGCCCCTGGATAAAGCACTTGCCCGCTACCCAATTTCGCAGTTTGATTATGGATTCAATAATTTGATCAAGGCTGAGCGAGTATTTTATATTGACAACCCGACAACCGGTCTCTGGACAGCCCGGGATTTATAAAAAATTAGCCAGAATTAGGATGCAAATGATTGGTCTGAAATTAGGAGAGGACTGGACTCAGGATCAGAAAAGATTGATTGGAGATAACAGATTAAATTTAGCGAGAAAATTAGGAGGTTTAAAATGGATATTTTTGATATTAAAGATCAAGTTGTGGTAATAACCGGTGCCGGTGGAATTTTAGGCAGCAAAATTGCGCTGGAACTTGCTCAACAGGGAGCTAAAATAGGACTTTTAGATATTAATCTGGAGCCTGCCCTGGAGGTAGCAGCTGAGATTAAAGAAAATGGGGGTGAGGCTTTAGCTGTCAAAACTGATGTTTTAAATAAAAATAGTCTAAAAAATGCCAGAGAGGAAGTGTTAGCTGAATTTGGCAGAGTTGATATCCTGATCAATGGGGCAGGTGGTAATAAAAAAGAAGCAACTACCAGTGAAGAGCTTGATTTTTTTGATTTACCGGAGGATGCCATAAAATGGGTCTTTAATCTTAATTTTTTAGGTACTGTTTTAACTTCTCAGGTTTTTGGAAAAGAAATTGCAAATAATGAGAAGGGGAGTATTATAAATATTTCTTCGATGGCAGCTATCAGTCCCCTGACTAAAACCATTGCTTATTCTGCAGCTAAGGCTGCTGTCAGTAATTTTACCCAGTGGCTTGCGGTTTATCTAAATCAAAATATTTCGGAAAAAATAAGAGTAAATGCGATTGCTCCCGGATTTTTATTAACAACTCAAAATAAGTATTTATTGATTGATCAGGAGACCGGCGAGGAAACCGCAAGAGGTAAAAAGATTAAAAATAATACGCCAATGAACCGCTACGGCAGTCCGGAAGAATTAATAGGAGCTGTAATCTGGCTGGCCTCAGATGCGTCTTCTTTTGTAAATGGTTCGATTATTCCAATTGACGGCGGCTTTGCAGCTTACTCTGGAGTTTAATATTGATATTTGAGGAGGTAAAAAATGTACATTCTGGCTCTGGAGTTTAGTACTTCAGCTGTTAAAGTGACACTGTTTTCCCGGGCAAAGGGAATTATTAAAAATCTAAGCAAAAATTATGAGCAGACGATTGGAGATATGGAAAGGCAGTCAGCCCAGCTTTTATATAATTTTATTATCAAGACTGCTGTGCAGTTAATTAATGATCTGACTCAGGCAGAAAAAAACAAGATAGAATTAATAACTCTGGTCAGCACCTGGCACAGTTTTCTGGTTTTAGATCAGGATAGAAAGCCGCTGACTGACATTTTAACCTGGGCTGATACCTCTGCCGGTGAGACAGTATCAAAGTACAGAAAAAAGAAAAAATTAGCTCAAAAGATATATCAAAAAACAGGCTGTCCTGTTCACAGTATTTATCCTCTCTGGAAGTTTATGAATTTAGATAAAAGCAGCCTTAAATCCGATCAAATCTATCTTTCATCTAAACCAGAATATATTTTTGAGAAATTAACTAAAAGCCGGGCAATTTCTCTAGCATCAGCTTCGGGAACAGGGATCTTTAATATTCATGATCTCAGCTGGGACCAGGAAATACTTGATTTTGCCGGTCTTTCAGCCAACCAGTTATCACCACTAAAAAAACTTAATTATCAGGCTGGCTTAACTAAAAAAGCTGCTCAAAAACTTGGCTTAAAACCTGGTTTGCCTGTCTTAATTCCCGGACCAGATGGTGCTCTTAATCAGATAGCGGCAGGTGGTTTAAAATCTAAGCTGATGACCCTTTCGGTTGGCACCAGCGGGGCCCTGCGGGTTACATCCAGTAAAGCTAAAATTCCGGCTGCACCTGCTACCTGGTGTTATTATGGGGCTGAAGGAAAAAGGATAGTCGGGGCAGCTACTTCTGGGGCCGGCAACTGTACTCAGTGGTTTAAAAATAAGATAAAAGAAAATGATTCTAACTTCATGGAATTAGAAAACTCTCTTAAAGATGTAAATGAAAATAAAGCTCCAATTTTTCTGCCTTTTATTTATGGTGAGCGATGTCCCGACTGGCAGGATAAGCGAAAAGCCCAGTTCTGTGAGCTGAAAGGCAGCCATTTATCTGCCGACTTATATTATTCAATTCTGGAAGGAGTTTTATTCAACCTTTATCAGTCCTATTTAATAATTGAAGAAATGGGTTTAAAACCGGAAAAAATAAGGATTTCTGGTGGTATTACAAATTCTGAGAAGTGGCTGCAGATGGCAGCTGATATTTTTGGAAGAAAAATGATTGTATCGGAATTTAAAGATTCTTCGACGATGGGATCAATAATCCTGGGGCTGAAGGCTCTGGGAGAAATTAAAGATTTAAGTAATTATCAGCCAGAAGCTGGTAAAGTTATCGGTTTTAATTTAGAGCGGCATCAATTTTATCAGTCGCGGTTTAAAAAGTATAAATACTGGTATCAAAAAACTAAGAGGAAGGATGATTATGATGAATACAATTAATAAACTGCAGGAAACAGGTATCGTTGCTGTGATTAGAGCTCAAAATGGAGATGAGGCAGTCAAGATTGCGCGGGCAGTCAAAAAAGGAGGAATAAAAGGTCTGGAAATCACCATGACAGTTCCCGGAGCGGTGGATGTTATCTCTGAATTAAGTAAAGAATTTGAGGGAGAGGAGATTATAATAGGAGCTGGTTCTGTTCTGGATGCCGAAACTGCTAGAACCTGTATTCTGGCAGGGGCGGAATACATTGTCAGTCCCTCTTTTAATGAGGAGATGGTTAAGTTAGCTAATAGATATCAGAAGCCTGTAATCCCGGGAGCAATGACAGTAACTGAGGTAGTAAAAGCTATGGAAGCGGGTGCTGATTTAGTTAAAATTTTCCCGGCCTCGCTTTTTGGACCAAAGATCATCAAAGCAATTAAAGGCCCGGTACCTCAGGCACCACTGCTGCCTACTGGAGGAGTTAGTCTGGATAATGTTGCAGAATGGATTAAGGCTGGAAGTGCAGCGGTTGGAGTTGGCAGTTCCCTGACTGCTGGTGCTAAAACTGGAGATTTTGATAAAGTGACTCAAACTGCGGCGGCTTTTGTTGAAAAAATAGCAAAGGCCAGAGAAGTTTAGAGCTGATATAAAATATTTGAAACTTAAAATTTAGAACTGAATCAGGTATTGAAAATTAAGGTATAATTAAATATGAGTTGGCGATCTGCTGATATGTTAGAGTCTGTAATTTATTAGATAGAATAATAATGCAATTTCAGGGTTTGTTAAGCTCATCTTAATTTATTTACAGAGACTAATAATAAATGATAATTTAATAACAATTATAGTTTTTCCTTCCCACTATTTTATTTATAAGTAGTGGGATTTTTTTTGCATTTTCTTAAGTAAACAAGAACTAATACAGAGTTTCCGGAACTAAACGGAAGTAATTGTTAATTTTATTTTTCATATTTAAGTGTTAGTATATAGATAGTCCAAGAAAAAGCCATAATCATTAGGCCAGTGATTAAAAATTAAAAGAATCCAGGGTGATCAAAATGTTGGATTTAATCAACCAGAGAAGTGAACATTTATTGTCGATTTTATTAGAAAACAAGGAGCCACTGACAACAAAAAAATTAGCAGCAAAATTGAATGTTTCTTCAAGGACTATTAGAAGTGATTTAACAAAGCTTGAAAATTGGCTGGAAAAACATGAAATTGAATTAATTAAAAAAAGGGGGGTAGGGGTTTGGTTAGAAATTGAGCAAACAGATAAAATAGAACTGAAAAAAAGTTTATCAAATAACAATAAATATAATTTTGTACTCTCTCCAACAGACAGACAGCAGCATATTTTGAAGAGCCTACTGCTTAAAAATAAGGGAAAAACAACAATGCAAGCTCTGGCAGATGAAATGTATGTATCTAAAACTACTATATATAAAGATTTGGATAATGTAGAAGCTTGGTTAAATAGACAGAATCTTAAACTTTTGAGAAAGAGATATTATGGGCTTGAGATTCAGGGTGAAGAAAAAAATTGGAGAAAAGCTTTTGTTAATCTGCTTCTTCAATTTAATTATGATGATGAAACTGCTGAATTTACAGAGGTAAAAGAGAATATAGAAATTGAAACTAGAATAGACCAAAAAACATACAATCAGCTACAGTCATTGTTTCCGGATACTTCTTTTATAGAGATTGAACAAATTTTAGAAGAAACAGAAAAAGATCTTGATTTTATTTTCACAGATGAAGCTTTTGTTGGTCTGGTTATTCATATTGCAATCAGTATCGCAAGATTAAAAAAGGGTCAGGATATAGAAATGGAAAGAAAACAGCTTAATAACTTAAGAGAAAAAGAAGAATTTGAGATTGCTGCTTTTCTGGCAGAAAAAATTAAAGCAAAGCTAAAGATAGACTTACCTGAAGCGGAGAAAGGTTATATATCACTCCACATTTTAGGAGCAAAACATCAGCAGCACTTGGAAAGCACCAATATAGATTATATCCTGGAAAACACCAAAAATGAAATTATAGAGATTGCAAAAGATATTATTAGTATGACAGAACATATTTTAAATGTGAACTTAAGCAATGATCGACAACTATTGCTGGGACTAGTGCTTCATTTAAGGCCTACAATTAACAGATTAAAATATGGAATGAGCCTGAGAAATCCGCTGCTTAATCAGATTAAAAAGAATTATTCAAAAGTTTATCAAGCTGCCTGGGCAGCAACAATTATTTTCGAAAATCGACTGGATATCAACATTCCTGAAGCAGAAATTGGTTATATAGCACTTCACTTAGGTGCAGCTTTGGAAAGATTAAATAATGAGATCAAGGCAGTTATTATCTGTGGCAGTGGTATAGGTACATCTCAACTAATTGCTACAAAAATAGAAAATAAATTGCCTAATATTGTAGTCAAAAATATTATCTCAATTAGAGAATTAAAAAACTTAGATGAAACTGATGCAGATATCATTATTAGTTCTGTTCCTCTTGATGAAGGCCTGAAAGGTGAATTATCACTACCAATAGTAAATATAAGCTCACTGTTAACATCTGCAGATATCAGTTCGATTAGAAATGAAATTAGTAATCTTAAAATTACTATGCTGTCAGAACGGCTTGATCTTGATTCTACCTTTGACAAGCTAAACTGTTTATTTGATGAAAATCTAATTTTCTTAAATTTGCATAAGATGAGTAAGGAGAAGCTAATTGAATATCTTTCAGAACAGCTTGTTGCTAAAAACATAGTATTAGAAGGTTTTGCACAATCAGCATTAGCCAGAGAAGAAATGACATCAACTGCTATTGGTAATGGAGTCGCAATTCCTCATGCTGAAAAAGAATTTGTTAAAAAATCAAAAGTGTTTCTGGTAACATTCGAAGAACCTATAGAATGGGGAGAGCAACAGGTTGAAATAGTTTTTTTGCTGGCACTAAAAGACAAAGAAATAGCAGGAGTGTTCTTTAAACATTTTCAATTTATTATGCAAAATGAAGATCTAATGAATAAGATAAAGAATGCTGAAGAGAGTAATGAAATTAAAAAAATATTTTTAAACTAATCAATTAGATAACATCAAAAAAATTATAATAAAATATAGAGGTGTGAAAAATGACGAATCAGATTATTGATCTGGATTTAATAGAATTAGATTGTGAAGTTAAGACCAAAAAGGAAATAATAAAGATGTTAAGCGATCTCCTGATAAAGAAGGGGAAGGTTAAAGAAAGTTTTAAAGAAGCTGTTATGGATAGAGAAAAAAAATTCCCAACAGGCTTAAAAACTAAATATATTAGTTTTGCTCTTCCACATACCGATTCAGAACATGTTAATGAAACAGGAGTTGCAGTTGGGCTTCTAAAAAATAGAGTAAAGTTTAGCAGTATGGACAACACAGACAATGAAATTGATGTAAGTGTAGTTGTGGTTCTTGCAGTAAAAGATAAATCCAAACAGGTATTAGTACTGCAGAATCTTATTGAAATGATGCAGGACAAAAATATAATATGCAGACTACAGGCGGGGAGAAGTAAAGAAGATATTTTGAAAATATTCGAAGAGAGACTTTTTCAGCAAAGATAAATTAATATTTATTGATAAACATTACAAATATAAGTATAAAAATAAGTTAATTAAGAAGGGTGATTAAAGCAATGATTTCTAAATTTGCTAATGTAGTCAAAGGAATATCGGCAGATGCTGTAGAAAAAGCAAATTCTGGACATCCTGGTTTACCAATCGGATGTGCAGAAATAGGTTCAGTACTTTTCACGAAAATAATGAAATATAATCCTGCTGAACCAGAATGGCCAAATAGAGACCGTTTTGTACTATCGGCTGGACACGGATCAATGCTGTTGTATTCTTTACTTTACTTGAGTGGTTATGATCTAAGTCTTGAGGACCTGAAAAATTTTAGACAGATAAATTCTAAAACACCTGGTCATCCTGAATATGGACATACTGCTGGTGTAGATACAACAACTGGGCCTTTAGGCCAGGGATTTGCCAATGCAGTTGGTATGGCAGTCAGTGAAAGAATACTTGCAGAAAAATACAACACAGAAGAACATAAGATTATAGATTATAATATTTATACTCTAATGGGAGATGGCTGTATGATGGAAGGGATTGTCTCCGAAGCTGCTTCTTATGCAGGTCATTTAGGATTAGGGAAATTAATAGCAGTTTATGATAATAATCAGATTTCAATTGGAGGAAGTACCGATATAACATTTACAGAAGATGTTGGGGCAAGATTTAGAGCCTATAACTGGCATGTCATTGAAGATGTAGATGGACATGATGTTCAGTCAGTAGAAGCTGCTTTAAAAGAAGCGAATAAAATAAATGATAAACCAACCCTGATTATTGCTAATACGAAAATTGCCTGTGGTGCACCTACAAAAGAGGGAAAGTGCTCTGCTCATGGAGCTCCTCTGGGAAAAGAAGAAGTCAAGGGGCTGAAAGAAAATATTGGACTTCCATCTAATGAAAAATTTTATGTACCTGATGAAATAAAAGAATATACAAAAAAACTAGAAAAGCAGTTAAATGCAAATTATAAAAGATGGGAAGCAGAATTTGCTGATTGGGCAGATACTAATCCAGAACTAAAAAAAGGCTGGGATAAAGCAAACAACTTAGAACTTCCTTCAAATTTAAAAGATATATTTGCTGAATTAGAGAATAACAAACCAGAAGCAACTAGAAATTCATCTGGAGAATTTCTTAAAAAGGCGGCAGCCAGTATTGATTATTTAGTTGGTGGCTCAGCGGACCTTGCACCTTCTAATAAAACCTATTTGGATGATTATGGAGAAATCCAGTCAAATAATTTTAAGGGAAGAAATTTCCGTTTTGGAGTAAGAGAACACGCAATGGCAGCAATAGCAAATGGTATTTCTGTAAATAGAGGATTAAGGCCATTTATTTCTACTTTCCTGGTGTTTTCAGATTACATGAAACCTTCGGTCAGGATGGCAGCATTAATGAAACAGCCGATCATCTACATATTTACTCATGATTCTATTTATGTAGGCGAAGATGGACCTACTCATCAGCCGGTAGAACATATTGAAGCATTGAGAATAATTCCTAATCTACAGGTGATTAGACCAGCTGATCTTGAAGAAAGCAGGTCTGCCTGGACACAGGCATTAGAAAAAACTGATGGGCCAACTGCATTAATTTTAAGCAGACAGGCCTTGCCTCAGCTTAATAAAAATAAGATTGAAAATATTGATAGAGGTGGTTACCTTGTGAGTGGAACTGTTGATGCGGATATAAGTTTAATTGCGAGTGGTAGTGAAGTTTCACTGGCAGTAGAAACTGCAAAAATTTTAAAAGAACAAAACATTGGGACAAAGGTAGTTTCAGTCTTGAACAGAGATAAATTTATGACACAACCTGAAATTTATATTGATGAGCTTATCAGTATTGATAATAAGTTGAATATACTTATTGAGGCTGGAGTGAGTTCAGGTTGGTATCAGCTGCTTGGGAAAAACTGTCTTGTATTTAGTGTTGAAGATTTTGGAATAAGTGGACCAGGGAAAGAAGTTGCAAAAAAATTAAATTTGAGTGCTGATCATATTGCAGAAAAAATAATGCAGAAAATATAATATATTTGATAAAAACTATTTAAATTAAACTCATTATAAACTAATCATAGATTTAAAAGCAATCTATTTTATAATGGTTAATAGATTTAATTAAGTGAAAATTTATAGTTATATGAATATAACAAATAGGAGGTGAAAGTAATGAAAAAGACTATCGTAATAGCTTGTGGTACAGGTATTGCAACGTCAACAGTTGCAACTGGAAAAGTCAAAAAACTCTGTGAAGAAAATAATATTAATTTTGAGATTAAACAGTGCAAAATATCAGAAGTGAAGAGTTATGAAGATGAAGCTGACGTGTTAGTGACAACTACTATATCAAATAAGGAATATGATTTTCCAGTAATAAATGCACAGTCTTTCTTAACTGGAATCAATGAAAAGAAAACATTAGAAGAAATATTAAATGCTCTTAAGTAAAAAATAAATATTTCAGGAGGAAAATATAATGTTAACTCAAATGACGAATTTTTTACAGGGTTTTCTTAATCTAGGTCCAACTGTAATACTCCCATTTGCAATATTCTTGATTGGGCTGTTTTTTAGGCAGAAGCCTTCAAAGGCACTTAGATCTGGTTTAACAATTGGTATTGGTTTTGTTGGTATATTTCTTGTAGTAGATCTGCTTGTTGGTAATTTAGGACCGGCAGCACAGAGCATGGTGGAAAGACTGGGGGTAGAGCTAAATGTGATTGATGTTGGCTGGCCAACTTCAGCCAGTATTGCCTGGGCTTCTCCAATAGCAGGATTATTTATCCCAATTGGTATTTTGGTAAATATCATTATGCTGGTAACTAAAACTACAAAAACGTTGAATGTTGATATCTGGAACTTCTGGCACTTTGTTTTTATGGGTGGGTTTGTATATGCAGCAACAGATAGTGTTTTCCAGGCAATAATTGCTGCAGTCATCTTTGAAATTATTGTACTTAAACTTGCAGATTATACTGCTCCATATCTAGAAGAATATTTTGGGATTCCCAATGTTTCAATTCCAACAGCAAGTACAATTTCGTATGTTCCATTAGGATTTCCACTAATTAAATTAATTCAGAATATACCAATTATTAAAGATCTTGATGCTGATGCAGATACAATCCAGGAAAAGTTTGGATTCTTTGGAGAGCCAATCTTTGTTGGTGTTTTATTGGGAGCAGGTTTAGGTATACTTGCAGGTTATAATATTGGCGGAATAATTGAAATTGGAATTTCTATGGGTGCAGTTATGTTCTTGATGCCCAAAATGGTTAGTATTTTGATGGAGGGTTTAAATCCGGTATCTGAATCAGCCAGAGATTATTTGAATGAGAGATTTGAAGGTAGTAATGATATTTATATTGGGCTAGATGCTGCAGTATCAATTGGACATGAATCAGTTATTGCAACTGCACTTCTCCTGGTTCCAATTACAGTTGGCCTCGCAGTTATATTACCAGGTAATCAGCTGCTTCCATTTGGTGATTTAGCTACAATCCCCTTTGTTGTAAGTTTAGTTGTTGCTTATGCAGGAGGTAATATTGTTCACTCTGTACTTGCAGGAACAATCTTGATAGCAAGTTCACTTTATATGGCAACTGATCTGGCACCTGTATTTACACAGATGGGTCAAATAGCAAATGTAGAAATGCCAGAAGGAGCAACCATGATCAGTGCTATTGATCAGGGTGGTAATTTGATTCAATGGGTATTGTGGAAAGTTTGGGCACTATTTATTTAGTTTAATAAATTTATTAATAATACTATAACATTATAAGAAAGGTGATAAATTTATATGAAAGCTCTTGTAAAAGAAAAGTTAGGATATAATAATTTAGAAGTTATTGAGGTAGAAGAGCCAAAAATAAACGAGGATCAGATAAAAATAAAAGTGAAAGCAGCTGGAGTATGTGGAAGTGATATCCATACATTTGAAGGAGAATATGAAGTAGCTGCACCACTGACATTAGGACATGAATTTTCGGGAGAGATTGTAGAAATAGGAGAAAATGTAGAAGAATTTGAAATAGGTGACAGGGTAACAAGTGAAACTACATTCTATGTATGTGGAGAATGTAGATATTGTAAAAGCAAAGATTATAATCTTTGTCCACATAGGAAGGGACTTGGTAGCCAGCAAAATGGTGGTTTTGCTAAATATGTAGTTGCAAAAAAAGAGAGTGTTCATAAATTACCAGAAAATGTAGATTGTATTTCTGGTTCGCTTACTGAGCCTCTTGCCTGTGCCTATCATGCGGCAATGGAAAAAGCATCTCTCAAAGAAGGTGATTTGGTAGTTGTCTTGGGACCCGGCCCGATTGGTCTATTTACAGCTCAAGTTGCTATGTCAGCTGGAACAGAAGTTTTGATTGCTGGACTTGATCAAGATCAAGGAAGACTAAAAAAAGCTGATGAGTTGGGGATATCAAGAACTGTAAATCTCCAGAAAGAAGACATTAATGAGATTGTTGAAGACATTACAGATGGATATGGGGCTAATGTAGTTTTTGAGTGTAGTGGAGCTGTTCCAGCATTAAATATGGGCTTAGATTTATTAAAGAAAAAGGGAGAATATATACAGATTGGAATTTTCTCAGACAAAAAAGTAACTGTTGATTTTGAAAAAATAGTTCAGAAAGAGCTAAAAGTTATTGGTTCACGCAGTCAGAAACCAAGCTCCTGGGAGCCTTCGCTTGAATTAATGAATTCTGGACAGGTAAAAGCGAAAGAATTGGTAACACATGAGTATACCATTGACGAATGGGATAAAGCATATGATGTTATTAAATCAAGTGAAGCGATAAAAGTTGTACTAAAGCCGTTAGATTAATTATAATAATTAAAATAATAAGCAGCTAGAAGAATATATTAAAATAACTTGCTGATTTAAATAGGGAGTTAGCAGAAATAAGATTAAAATTTAATGAGAATGTTAATTTTCTATAAGTTCTTTTTAAACTGGAACCAAAAGTGATGTAAAATTACTTAAAAGATTATGCCGGCATAAATCATAAAAGTTTTGCAACTTTTGAAATAAGGATTGTTATTTAGAGTAGATAAAGAATTTAACTTGAATTCGGCAAGTAAAAAGTTAAAGTAGTTCTTTTTAGATTTTTGTCGTTAAAAAATCATTTCAATCT
>Ga0182239_1000028_pt1 | contig 56898 bp, 51 predicted proteins | sample hydfrate6_PW_210_FD_132456 | JGI IMG/M metagenome (GOLD analysis project Ga0182239, IMG submission 132456) | Subsurface microbial communities from deep shales in Texas, USA - hydraulic fracturing test 6_PW_210 | ecosystem: Environmental > Aquatic > Deep subsurface > Shale gas/oil reservoir >... | reverse complement strand
GAGGACGGAGGACAGAGGACGGAGGACGGAGGACAGAGGACGGAGGACAGAGGACGGAGGACGGAGGACAGAGGACGGAGGACGGAAGGCAGTGATCAGTGGTCGGTGGTCAGGAGCAAGAAGGCGGAAAGAACATCAGGCAATCAAACAGGAATGAAAGAAATGACAAAACAAGAACAGTTTAGTGATCAGTTTCAAACCGGGGTTACCGCCCCCCAAACACTGCCGGCAAGAGCTGCCTGCTTTTGCGCCCTGCCCGCCACTCCTCCCCCGTTCCAGGCCGGCCCCGGGGAAGGGGGCGGTTTTTGAAGCGACATTGCGATTTTTGCCGGACAGGCAAAAATCTCAGGAGCAAAAAAACCAACCCCGACTCCGGCGCCGCCTCCAAAGAAGTCCCCTGTACATTTACAACATCTTGAGAAAAAAAGAAATTTCTTCTCCAGAAAGGGGCCGGAATCCCCGGTTTTTAATTGACAGACAGGCAAATCTTAAATATTTTTGAATAAATTCGCTTTATTCAATAATGAAACGTTGGCTGCGAGTAACTGCTGCTATGGGTAAACTGGAAAAAGTGTACCAGCATATTCTGCTACGAAAATCAGATTCAAATGTATCTTTTGAAAACTTATGCACACTGCTTAAAAAACTCGGATTTGATGAGCGCATTAAGGGCGATCATCACATCTTTACCCGTGCAGACATTGAGGAAATTCTCAATTTGCAGCCAAAAGGCGCTAAAGCCAAGCCTTATCAGGTCAAACAGGTCAGAGGGATCATCCTGAAATACAATTTGCATGTTGGGGAATGATGATGGGAAAAAAATATGAAATCATTATATTCTGGAGCTCAGAGGACAACGCTTATATCGCCGAAGTCCCGGAGCTGCCCGGTTGCATGGCCGATGGCAATACCTACCAGGAAGCGCTCAAAAACGTGGAGCAGATTATCGATGAATGGATCGAAACCGCCACCCAACTCGGCAGACCCATCCCGCAGCCCAAAGGACGGCTGATGTATGCTTAAAACATTTTCCCGTGTGGGCGATTGCAGATCTGAAGTATTCTCCTGAAAAGATGCGTTTATATAAGGATAAATAATATGGCAGAACAAGAAAGTTTTGGCCGGTTGTTTGAAACCGGCGTGTACCGGCCGCCGAGCGAAGGCGGCAGCAACTCCCTGCTGCTGCGCTTTACCCGCAACTGCCCGTGGAACCGGTGCGCGTTTTGCGCCATGTACAAGACGGAAAAGTTCGAGGTGCGGCCGGTTGAAGAAATCAGGGCGGATATCGACGCCATGGCCCGGGTGCGCGACGAGCTTTATGAAATCTCCCGGCGGCGGGGCCTTGGAGATCAGGTCAACCGGCAGGCCATTGTGGAGCTCATTGAAAAATACCCGGAGTTCAACTATCATCAGGGTTTTGCCATGCTCATCAACTGGCTTATGGCCGGCGGGCGCACGGCATTTTTGCAGGATGCCAATACGGTGATCATGAAAACCCCTGATTTGGTGGAAGCCCTGCAGTATTTGCGCAAAAAATTTCCCTCCATCGAGCGGGTCACCACCTATGCCCGGTCCCGGACCCTGTCGCAAAAAAAGCCCGAAGAGCTCAAGGCCATCCGGCAAGCCGGACTGGACCGGGTCCACATCGGCCTGGAGACCGGCGATGACGAACTGCTGAAAAAAATCAACAAGGGCGTGGATGCCGACGGCCTGATCAAAGGCGGTCAAAAGGCCGTGGAAGCGGGTTTTCAGGTGTCTGAATACTGGATGCCCGGTCTGGGCGGAAAAGAGCTGTGGGAAAACCACGCTGTGAACACCGCCCGGGTGCTTTCCGCCATCAACCCCCATTACATCCGGTCCCGGCCGTTTCGGCCCCTGCCGGGCACGCCCATGTATGATCAATACCAGAAAGGCACACTGCAGCTTTTGTCCGCCACGGAACAGCTCCGGGAACTGGAACTGACCATGGAAAACCTGGAGGTCACCTCAAAGGTCTGCTTTGACCATGCGGGCAATTACTGGCGAAACTCCCGGGGCGGGCTGATGTTTTCCCACGATTACGAGGGCTACAAGTTCCCGGAACAGAAAGCCGAAGTCCTGGAAAAAATCAAGGACGGCTTAAACACCGACCACCCCATGCCCGGTTTTCTGCAGATGTGAAAAGAATTGTCACAGCCTGCCGGTTTAAAACAAAGGAGATCTCATGGAACTTAAAAACGCTTCTGCCATTGTCACCGGGTCATCATCGGGCATCGGGGCCGCTGTTGCCATGGAACTGGCAAAAAAGGGCTGGGGGAAAAGGCCTATGAAACCCTGAAAAATCAGTTTGAGGACGCCGCCCCCTTAAACCGCACCGCCACCCCGGAAACCGTTGCCCAAACACTTGGCTCTTTCATCAGCGGCGCGGACCTGACCACGGGCGAAACCCTGATCATCGACGGCGGCGCCCATCTGCACACCGCACCCATGCGGCGGTAATTTCGGCTGACTGGGCCACAACCCTGGTCAAATCATGCAAATCCCCTCTTGACATATACATATATTATATGCATAATTATTGCCATGAACACTGCTTGGGATCCCCAAAAAGCGAAAATCAATTTCCAGAAGCACAAAATTCGCTTTTCGGATGCTGAGGGCGTATTTTTTGATCCATACGCACTGACAATAGAGGAACAAAATTGTTTGGGCGAAAAACGATTTGTGACCGTTGGTGCAGACACTTTCGGGCGAATTGTGGTGGTGGTTTACACATACAGGGGTGAAACCATTCGCCTGATCTCCGCAAGAAAAGCAACATCAGGGGAAAGGCAGCAATATGAAAAAGGAATATAATTTTCAAAATGGAAAACAAGGCCCTGTTATTGCACAAAAAGGCAAATCCCGAATCACTATCTGCCTGGATTCGGATATTGTGGACGAATTCCGGGCCCGGGCAGATAAGGCGGGATACGGATATCAAACCATGATCAACGAAGCTCTGCGCCAGTATCTCGGAAAGAGCAGCAAATCACTGGATGAATCGGTTATCCGTCAGGTCATACGGGAAGAACTGGACCGCGCGGCCAATCATTGAGATGATTTTCCCTGTTGAAAAATTGGCATGCAAGCATAACCGGAGAAGATCATGGATGCCGGGAAAAAACAAACCGATGTGCTGCGGCAGATGCTTGAGAAAAGCCAACGGATCATTGTGTTTACAGGAGCCGGTATCAGCACGGAGTCCGGAATCCCGGATTTCAGAAGCCCGGGCGGCATCTGGAGCAAAAACCGGCCCATCAATTTCCAGGATTTTGTTTCTTCTGAAGAAATGCGCATTGAATCCTGGCGCCGCAGATTCGCCCTGGGCGAAGTCCTGGACCCGGCCCGGCCCAATTCCGGCCACCTGGCCGTGGCCAAACTGGTCCAGCGCGGCAAGGCCGCCTGCGTGATCACCCAGAACATAGACGGCCTGCACCAGCAGGCCGGGGTTCCGGACGACAAGGTTATCGAACTGCACGGCAACACCCATTATGCCGTGTGCCTATAAAAAAAACAAAACCATCAATTAAAGGAAGTATTTATGAACCTGTTTGAAGTCAATACAGACACCTGCAACCAGGACGGCATCTGCGCGGCAGTGTGCCCGGCCCAGATCATCTCCTTTTCCAAAGGACAATATCCCGAGCCTGTGGCAGATGCCGACGAACTCTGCATCCGGTGCGGCCACTGCGTGGCGGTCTGCCCCACCGGGAGCCTGACCCACAAAGACATGCCCGCGGAAAAATGCCCGCCGGTCCGGCCCGAAATGCTGCCAAGCCCGGAGCAATGCGAACATTTTTTCCGCATGCGGCGCTCCATCCGCACCTACAAGGACAAGGCCGTGGATGGCGATACAGTCTCCCGCCTGATCCACATGGCCCGGTTCGCCCCCACCGGACACAATTCCCAGTGCGTGGAATGGACCGTGATCGGCGGCAGGGACAAACTCGCAAACCTGGGCGAAGTCGTGGTGGACTGGATGCGCTGGATGATCGAAAACATGCCAGAGGCGGCAGCGGCCGTGCACATGGACCGGGCCGTGGCCCGGTGGGAAAGCGGTAAGGACGTGATTTTCCGGGGCGCACCCATGCTGGTTCTGGCCCATGGGGACAAAAGTCTTCCGCCTGCGCCCGCGGCCTGCACCATTGCCATGGCCTACCTGGAACTGGCCGCCCCCACCCTGGGCCTGGGCGGCTGCTGGGCCGGTTATTTCATGGCCGCGGCCGGCAATTTCCCGCCCATGAAAGAGGCCCTGACCCTGCCCGAAGGCCATCAGTGTTATGCCGCCATGATGATCGGATATCCCCGGTTTTCCTACAAACGCCTGCCGCTTCGAAATGCCCCGAAAATCAACTGGCAAATCAAATAAAAGAGGTGGGATATGCCTCCTTTTTCCGGCTGCCCTTTGTGCGGGGAAAAAGCGGTTGAACCCTACACTGCCGACCGGCTGCGGACATATTGGATCTGCAGCCGGTGCAGGCTGGTGTTTGTGCCGGAAAAACAACATGTATCACCGGCCCGGGAAAAGGCCCGGTATGACGAGCACAACAATGACCCGGATGATCCGGGTTACCGGAAATTTTTAAGCCGGCTGGCCGAACCCTTGTACAACAAACTGCCTTCAGGGGCATCCGGTCTGGATTTCGGCTGCGGGCCCGGCCCGGCGCTGGCAGCCATGCTCCGGGAGCAGGGCTTTGATACAGCGGTTTATGACAAGTTCTATGCCGCAGATTGCCGGGTGCTTGAAAAAACATACGATTTTATCACCGCCACAGAAGTGCTCGAACACCTCCGCCAGCCCGGAAAGGACCTGAACCGGCTCTGGCAGATCCTGCGGCCCGGCGGCATTTTCGGCATCATGACCAAGCTGGTCAAAGACAAAGCCGCCTTTGACACCTGGCACTACAAACGAGACCCCACCCATGTCTGCTTTTTCTCCGTTGAAACCCTGATTTGGCTCGGGGATTTTTTCCGGGCGCAGGTGGAATTTATCAACAGCGACACGATATTGTTTTATAAAACCAAAGCGCTCTGAACGATCCCGGCACTTGCCCTTTTTGTTTCAAGGACCTGTTGCTGGTATAAGTATTTGAACCTTGAACATTGAACGAAGTTAGAAGTTCAAGATCAAGGCTTGGCGCTTGCCGAAGAATGCGGCGCAATTCGCCGTACATGAAATTCTGAGAAATCGCGCGTAACGCGGATATTGGACACTTTACAGAAATCAACCAATATGCAATAAAAATAAATGACTCACAATGGCTCAACCCACAACCTTTCAATGCCATGATCAATGATGGATGAACTGGAATGGCAAACCCGAAGAGACCGGATCAACAAACGGCTACAGGCACTGAGCCGGCCCTGGATCATTATTTCCTCCCGGGAAACGGGCACAACACCTCTTACCTGTCACGCTGTTGAAGAATACTCCACTGCAAACGGACCTGCAGATTACGCACTTTTTGTAAACGGCCACCTTCTGGGCATTATTGAGGCCAAAAAAGTAAAAGTCGGTCCCCAGAATGTCCTGGAACAGGCCAAGCGGTATGCCAAAGGCGCCTTTAACAGCGTCGGCACCTGGAACGGGTACAAGGTGCCGTTTCTTTATGCCACCAACGGCGAAACCATCTGGTTTGTGGATGTCCGCCATCCCAACAACCTTGCCCGAAAAATCAGCGCGTTTCACACGCCGGATGCGCTTGCGGAATTCTTTGACGCGGATGTAACCGGGCGCTATGCGCATCTTCAACAGGATGCCCCGGCAATCAAGGGACTCCGCCCCTACCAGCAGGAAGCCGTGGAATCAATCGAAAATGCCATTGCCGCACGAAAACGTGCCATGCTCCTGGCCATGGCCACCGGCACAGGCAAAACCTTTACCACCGTATCCCTGATCTACCGGCTGCTTAAAACCAAGGCCGCCCGGCGGATACTCTTCCTGGTGGACCGGCGGGCATTGGCTGCCCAGGCAGTGCGGGAACTGTCTGCTTTCACCACCCCGTCAGGCAGCAAGTTCAACAATGAATACGAGGTGTACAGCCAGCGATTCCGAAGAGAGGACCTGGAGGAAGACCAGCCTTTTGACAACAAAGTGCTGCCAAACGAATACCTGACCGCACCGAAACCGGCCCATACTTTTGTGTATGTCTGCACCATCCAGCGGATGACCATTAACCTGTTCGGCTGGGAAAATGCATTTGCACAACCGGAAAGCGACCCGGATTATGAAGCTGAAACCGAAGCACTGGATATTCCGATCCATGCTTTTGACATCATTATCGCGGATGAATGCCACAGGGGCTATACCGCCCGGGAAACCGCGGTGCGCCGGAAAACCATGGAATATTTCGATGCTGTAAAAATCGGGCTCACCGCCACTCCGGCAGCCCATACCCTTGCCTTGTTCCGGGAAGTGGTTTACCGGTACACAACAGAACAGGCCATCCAGGACGGCTATCTGGTGGATTACGAGGCTGTCAAAATCGCCTCTGATATCCGAATGAAAGGAATTTTTTTAAAGCCCGGGGAATCTGTAGGCATCGTTGACACGGAAACCGGAAACGAAGCCTATGATGAACTGGAAGACGAAAGGGAATTTCCCACCCGGGAAATTGAACAGAAAGTCACCGCACCGGAAAGCAACCGGAAAATCATACGGGAAATCGCCGCCCATGCGTATCAGCATCAGAAGGAGACAGGTCATTTCCCCAAAACCCTGATCTTTGCGGCAAACGATCTGCCCCACACATCCCACTGCGATCAACTGGTCCGGATCTGCAAAGAGGAATTCGAACTGGGCGACGAGTCAGTGAAAAAAATCACCGGCAGCCCGAGCGTGGACCGGCCGCTTCAAAAAATCCGGGAATTCCGGAACCGTCCTGACCCCAAGATCGTGGTCACCGTGGATATGCTGACCACCGGCGTGGACATCCCGCCCCTGGAGTTTCTGGTATTTCTGCGGCCGGTCAAATCCCGCATCCTGTGGGTGCAGATGCTGGGCCGGGGAACCCGCAGGTGCCCGGAAATCCACAAGGAAAAATTCGTGATTTTCGACTGCTTTGACGGCACGCTGATCCAATATTTTCAAAACACAACGGATTTCCGGATCGAGCCGCCCCAAAAGGAAACCATACCCATATCCCGGGTGATTGAAAACATTTACCAGAACGTGGACCGGGCATATTACACCCGGGTGCTGGTGAGAAGACTGCGCCGGATCGAACGCACCATGAGCGGGCAGGCCCGGGAACAGTTTGCCGCATTTATCCCGGACGGCGACATGGCCAGATTCGCGGATGCGCTGCCCGAACGGCTGAAAAATGCATTCCCGGAAACCATGAAGACCCTTCGCAATACTGAATTCCAGGATCTGCTGGTCAAATATCCCAGAGCCAAACGATCGTTTCTGGTTGCCTATGAAGCCGAAGATACCGTGTCTTCTGAAACCGTATTTCTTGCCGGCGGAAATTATCAAAAACCCGGGGACTATCTTGACGCATTCGCCCGGTTTGTGACAGAAAATCCGGAACAGATCGAAGCGATCCGCATCCTGCTGGAACGGCCGGCGCAATGGCGCACTGACGCCCTGGATGAATTGCGCAAAAAATTACACCAAAACCGTTTTGATGAAGAAGCCCTTCGGCGGGCACACCAGCTGGTGTATAACAAGGCCCTGGCAGACATCATATCCATGGTCAAACACAGCGCGGACGAACAGCAGCCGCTGCTCACCGCTGAAGAGCGGGTGGATCAGGCCCTGGCCCGGGTGACCGCCGGCAGAAGCTTTACACCGGAACAGCAGCAATGGCTGAACCTGATCCGGGAACACATGATCGCAAACCTGGCCATCGAACTGAATCATTTCGACTATGCCCCGATTTTTGAGCGCAAAGGCGGACTGAGCCGCGCCCGCGCATTGTTTGAGACGGATCTGGAACGACTGATCGAGGAACTCAACTACGAAGTGGCTGCATGAACATGCGGCACCTGCTTTATCCAAAGGAAACCGAATGTCAGACATTGTCAACAAGCTCTGGGGCTTCTGCCACACGCTCCGCCACGACGGCATCGATTACGGGGACTACATTGAACAGCTCACCTACCTGCTTTTTCTCAAGATGGCAGATGAGCGGGGCATTGCCATCCCGGAGCAATATAACTGGGAAAGCCTGAAAAAAGAATCCGGACAGGATCTGCTGGACCGTTACGCGGAAATTCTGCGCAATCTCCGGGAACAGCCGGGTTTGCTCGGCGATATTTTCACCCAGGCAATGGCCCGGTTCAACAATCCCGTGAACCTCAAGCAGCTGATTGCCATGATCGACCGGGAAAACTGGTCTGCCATGGACGTTGACGTCAAAGGCGCAGCCTTTGAGGGCCTGCTGGAAAGATCGGCCAGTGAGGGGAAAAAAGGGGCCGGACAGTATTTCACCCCCAGGGAGCTGATCAAGTCCATCATTCGGGTCACGCAACCGGATCCCCGGAGGCACAAAAATTTCGCCGTCTGCGACCCGGCCTGCGGCACCGGCGGTTTTCTGGTTTCCGCATACGAGTGGCTCATGGAAAAGACCAAAGGTGCGCTTCGGATCAGCGAAGTGGAGCGCATCCGGAAAAAGACCTATTACGGCCAGGAATTCGTTCCCCGGCCCAGGCGCCTGGCCCTGATGAACCTGTTTCTCCACGGCATCCAAGCCACCGTTTATTACGGGGACACCATTTACGAGCCGAACCGGGGCGAGCGCTACGACTGCGTGCTTACCAATCCCCCGTTCGGCACAAAGGGCGCCAACCAGGTCCCTGACCGTGATGATTTCACCATTGCCACCAGCAACAAGCAGCTCAACTTTGTCCAGCACTGCATGAATATTCTCAAGCCCGGCGGCCGCTGCGCCATTGTGCTGCCGGACAACTGCCTGTTCGAAGGCAAGGCCGGCGAGGTGTTTGAAATCCTGATGCAGGACTGCAACGTGCATACCATCCTGCGGCTGCCCCGGGGGACCTTCACCCCCTACAGCCCGGGAGTCAAGGCCAACGTGGTCTTTTTCCAGAAAGGACTGCCTACGGAAAATACCTGGATATTCGACGCCCGCTCCAACGTGCCCGGCATCACGAAAAAAGAAAGACCCCTGACCGCAGAGCATTTTGCCGAATTCGAGCAATGCTACGGCCCGGACCCGGACGGCAGAAGCCAGCGCACCGACCTCGGCCCGGAGGGCCGTTTCCGGCGCTTCCACATCAGCGACATCAAGGAACGCGAATACAAGCTGGACATCACCTGGCTCCGGGACGAATCCCTGGAGGACGCCAATGACCTGCCTGAGCCGGAGGTGCTGGTTTCGGAGGCGATTACGGAGCTGGAGGCGGTGGTGGATGATTTAAGGAGAATCTTGCAATCCGTTGAAAATAATGGTGAATAATTTTGTACAAACCAAGTCATTGGGCCAAATGCACAATTGATGAAATTGCAGTTGTATTCCTAGGCAAAACTCCTCGGAAAAACCAATACAAGTCAAAAGGCAAAAATAAAGTAATAAAATTTCGAGATCTTAAGGAAGGACAAATAGACTTCAATAATGATAAAGAAGGATTTGTCGTTGATGATGCAGAGCTATTGAGATCTTTGAAAAAATTGAAAAAAAAAGATATTCTTATTACTTCCGCAGCTCATTCAGGAGAGAACATCGGTAAAAAATGTTCTATAATAAGTGAATTACCGCCAACATATGAAAGTATTTTTTTCACCGGGGAACTTTTAAACATTCGTTGTTTATATAATGAGAGCATGGCAAAATGGCTTTTTTACTTCTTTTCATCTAAATACGGTGTAAAAGAAATTCAAAAAGCTGTTTCGGGTGTTCATCTTACATCTGGCCGAGCAAAACTGATGGAGGTTGTGATTCCGCCCGATAAAGAAAGGGCGCGCATAGTCGCCAAACTGGAAAAATTACTGACCAGAGTGGACCAATGCCAGGCGCGGCTTGAAAAAATTCCGGGCATCCTCGAAAACTTTCGAACAACCATTATTTCGGCAGCGTGTACCGGAAAACTGACCAAAGACTGGAGACAGAAAAACAAAGATGCAAAATCAGCAAGCTCGGGACCACACCATCCAACTCCGAACAAAAAAAGCCAGAAAAAACCTTCTTATTTTCAGAGAAACTGGTTTGAAGAATTACCTGCATCCTGGAGTTGGGCATATTTATCTGAAATATCTGACTGCCGCCTCGGCAAGATGCTTGATAAAAGCAAAAACAAGGGAGAAAAAACAAGATATTTAAGAAACATAAACGTCCGGTGGTTCACTGTTGATCTGACTGACCTGCTTGAAATTCGGGCATCTGCAGAGGATAAAAGAAAGTTAAGTTTAAAAAAAGGTGATGTTTTGGTCTGCGAAGGAGGCGAACCGGGAAGAGCAGCGGTTTGGAATCGTGAAGATTCCGATATCATTTACCAAAAGGCCTTACATCGAGTCAGATCCGATGGCTCCTTTTTGCCTTCATGGCTGGTATACAACCTGAAAAATGATTCAAAAAACTGGCGGTTGTCATCGTTATTCACAGGCACGACAATAAAACACCTGACCGGCCAATCCCTTGCAAAGTACCCCTTGGCAATCCCGCCGATTGAAGAACAGAAAGAAATCATAAGGCGTATTGAAAAACTTTTTCAACTCGCCGACCATATCGAACACCGCTACCACAAGGCCAAAACGCACATCGACCACCTCACCCAGTCCATCCTTGCCAAGGCCTTTCGCGGTGAACTGGTCCCCCAGAACCCGAATGACGAGCCGGCCGCCGAACTCCTGAGACAGATTAAAAACGAAAAAGATCGGCAATCCCCTGAAAACAAATCAGGACGAAATTCAAAAAACCAGAACCAAAAGAAAAAGGCGCGGGCATGAAAGACTCGATCAAGACAGAATCCGATTACGAGAAGGCCCTCGAACGTATCGCCGCTTTGATGAATGCCGCCCCGGGATCTCCGGAAGCCGATGAACTGAAAAGACTTGCCGTGCTGGTGGACAATTACGAGTCCGTGCATTACCCCATTGACCCGCCGGCACCCGAGGATCTAATCGAGTTTAGAAAAGAACAGGCGAGACAAAAAACGTAACCGGAAAATTTGCCATCACAGGAACGCAGAACCATGCGGAAAATCAAAACCCTTCCAAAATGGGACCGTCCCAGGGAAAAGCTGCAGAACAGAGGGGCGCAGGCATTGTCAGACCTTGAGCTCATGGCGATTCTGCTCGGCTCCGGCACCCCGCAGCACGATGTCATGTCTCTTGCGGAAAAAGCGGTAAAAGTGGCGGATAAGACCAATGCAAAACCTTCTCTCGATGATTTGCTCGCCATTGACGGCATCGGCCCGGCCAAGGCCGGTCTGATTGCCGCAGCCCTGGAATTTGCCCGCCGCAGAATAAAACCGGAAGGCATCAAAATTGCGTTTCCGCCGGACGTGCTGCCCCTGATTCAACACCTGGCAGACCGCAAACAGGAACATTTCATCTGCATTTCCTTAAACGGCGGCCACGAAGTCTTGGCGGTGCGCACGGTTTCCGTAGGCTTGGTCAATCAATCCCAGGTTCACCCCCGCGAAGTCTTTGCCGATCCCATCACCGACCGGGCAACTGCGGTTATCGTCGCCCACAACCATCCCGGCGGCAGCCTGCACCCCAGTAAAGAGGACATGAAAATCACCCGTCAGCTAAAAAAGGCAGGGGAAATCCTGGGCATCAGCCTGCTGGATCACATCATTTTTAACGCAAGGGGATATTACAGCTTCCTGGAAAACGGAGATTTCAATGACGACCCTCACCTATAACATCTGTTGCGATGAATCCGATCTCCGTAAAACAAACCGACCAAGGGGAATAGCAGAAGTTGCCGCAAGGCATATCAAAATGCTGACAGGGTAAGAAAACAAAAGCCGCCAAGCTGACTTGACGGCTTTGATTGCTCCTTCTACACATGGCAGATGAGACTGATTCAACAATAGCTATTCTGTGCTCATTGTCAATTTTTGACATGACATGAACGTCCAAAAAAATTTGTCAGAATCGGCGCCAACTAAAAAGCTGCCCAAAAAACGCATGACAGATGGAAAAATCCCGGGTTCATAACCAAAGCTCCCCTGATGAAAAAATCGCCTTGTTCCGTTCGTTTTTCCGCGGCCGGGATGATGTCTATCCCCGGCGCTTTGAGAGCAGGAAATCGGGCAAAACCGGTTACCAGCCGGCCTGTGCCAATGAGTGGGCAAAGGGACTATGCGATAAACGCGCTGTTAAATGCACCCAGTGCCCGAATCAACGATTCCTTGCTGTCACAGATACGGTGATCCGATGGCATTTGTCTGGCTGTGATGACGGCGGTCGGGATTTTGTCATGGGCATTTACCCCATGCTTTTTGATGAGACCTGCTTTTTTCTGGCAGCTGATTTTGACAAGACAACATGGCAGAAAGATGCCCAGGCATTTATGGAAACTTGTGAGCAGATGAATCTTCATGCAGCCCTTGAGCGTTCCCGTTCCGGAAACGGTGCGCACGTGTGGTTGTTTTTCGAAGAGCCGGTTCCGGCTGTCCTGGCAAGAAAACTGGGCGCCTGCGTTTTGACCCGGACCATGGAAAACCGGCCGGATATGGGACTTGATTCATATGACCGGTTTTTCCCCAACCAGGACACCCTGCCCAAAGGCGGTTTGGGCAGCCTGATAGCCCTGCCCCTGCAGAAAAAAGCCCGGGAATCGGCAAACAGCGTTTTTCTTGACAAGCATTTCAGACCGTATCCGGACCAGTGGGTTTTTTTGTCAACCCTGATGAAAAACTTCCGCAGTCTTACAGAAACCATTGTGGATGCGGCGGAACAGAAAAACCAGGTGATGGGGGTCCGGTTTCCGCCGGCTGAAGACCCGGAGGATGCCCCCTGGGAGGCACCTCCTTCCAGACGACCCAAAGAACCGAAAATCACGGACGTACCAGATGAACTGACACTGATTCTGGGGGATCAGATCTATATATCCAAAGATGCGCTTTCCCCGGCTCTGCGCAACCGGCTCCTGCGCCTGGCGGCTTTTCAGAATCCGGAATTTTACAGAGCCCAGGCCATGCGCCTGCCCACCTATGACAAGCCAAGGATTATCGCATGCGCAGAGCAGTATCCGCAGCATATCGGACTTCCCCGGGGCTGTATTCCGGATATTGAAAAACTGTTTTCAGAGCTCAACATCAAGCCCGTGATCCGGGATGAACGTTTTCAGGGCAGACCGCTGCCGGTTTCATTTCAGGGGAGACTGCGCCCGGAGCAGATCACTGCAGCAGAAGCAATGGCAGCACACGACAATGGGGTTTTGGCCGCTGCCACGGCTTTTGGCAAAACCGTGATTGCCGCATGGCTGATCGCCCAGCGAGGTGTCAACACCCTTGTGCTGGTCCATCGAAAGCAGCTCATGGAGCAGTGGATCAACCGCCTGACTGCATTTCTGGATCCGCCGGCAGAATCCATCGGGTCCATGGGCAGCGGCAGAAAAAAACTGACCGGCGCTCTGGATGTGGCCCTGATTCAAAGCTTGGTGCGCAAAGGCCAGGTCAATGACCTGGTGGCTGATTACGGACACATTGTGGTGGACGAGTGCCATCACCTTTCTGCAAGAAGCTTTGAACTGGTGGCCCGGCGCGCAAAAGCCCGGTTTGTAACCGGCCTGTCAGCCACAGTGACCCGAAAAGACGGACATCATCCCATTATTTTCATGCAATGCGGGCCGGTGCGATATCGCGTTGATGCCAAAAAACAGGCAGACAAAAGTCCGCTGCAGCATAAAGTCATTGTCCGCCCGACAGATTTTCAAACCCAGACAGCCGATAATCCGGACGTTCGGATTCAATTTCAAGCTTTATACCTGGAACTGATGGCGGATGAAAACCGCAACCAGCTCATCTGCGGCGATGTGATCCAGGCGGTCAGAAACGGACGATCCCCGATTGTTTTAACAGAGAGAACCCAGCATCTGGAAATTCTGGCAGAACGACTACGGCCGGAAATACAGCATTTGCTTGTTTACCGGGGCGGCATGGGGAAAAAGGTTATGGCAGATCTTTCTGACAGACTCGCAGCCATAGATCCTCATGAAGAAAGGGTATTGCTCGCCACCGGCCGGTATATCGGAGAAGGGTTTGATGATAAACGGCTTGACACGCTTTTTCTGACCCTGCCGGTGTCATGGAAAGGAACCGTGGCACAATATGTCGGGCGGCTGCACCGTTTGCACGATACCAAGCGCGAGGTCTGCGTCTATGACTACGCAGACCTCAACGTGCCCATGCTGGCCAGGATGTTTGACCGGCGCTGCCGGGGATATGAAGGCGTCGGCTACACCATCGAGCTGCCGGCCAGTGCTGTTCCGGGATGGCCCGCAGATGCAGAACTTCCGGTTGATCCTGCCTGGAAACAGGATTATGCCGCCAGTGTACGACGGCTCATTCGCGACGGGGTGGACAAGCCTTTGGCCTCCCTGTTTATTCAAGCGGCCGGAGCTGCGCCTGGGGAAACAAAAATCCAAGGAGGGGCACGAAGTGCCACCGAGGCATTTCTTTACCAGCGGCTGCAAACCCTGCCTCAGACCGCTGGCAGATTTGAATTGAATCAGACCCTGCCCATTTCCTTTGACGGCCATGGCAAGATGGAAGTGGATCTGCTGGACAAAGACAACCGGATCGCCATTGAAATTGACGGCGCTCAGCACCTGGATGATCCGCAGGCATATCGCCGGGACCGGCGCAAAGACCTGCTTCTCCAGGAAAACGGATATATTGTCCTCCGTTTCCTGACCACAGATGTGGGCACCCACTTAGATCAGGTGCTGGACGCCATTGTCCGGACAGTCGTCCATCGCTCAGGGCAACCGGGTGCACTAGGCGTCATCATTGATTGACAAAACAAACACGATGCTTTAATTTAATACCACAATGATCATACCAAAATATTCTGAGTGCAAAACAATCAAAAAAATCAAAGCCGATAAATATGAAAGTCAAAACATCAATCACGCTGTCCCGGGATTTAGTCTGTCAGATAGACGCGCTGTCAGGGCGATATGGCAACCGATCCGCATTTATTGAAAAAGCGGTACGGGCGTTGATCGATACGGAAACCAAGCGTGCACGGGATCTCAAAGATTTAAAAATTCTCAACGAACAAGCCTCTGAACTCAATAAAGAAGCAGAGGATGTTCTGGATTTTCAGGCGGACTTGTGAAACGCGGGGAGCTTTATCGAGTCTATAAAGGCGCTGCCCATGATCCGAAACGCTACCGTGTTTTTGTGGTCATCAGCCGCCAGGTTCTGCTTGACTCCAGGCTTTCAACTGCCATCTGCGCCCCTGTATATAGTTCTTACCACGGTCTTTCCACCCAGGTACCGGTTGGTATCGACAATGGGCTGAAACATGACAGCAGCATCCATTGCGATGAACTGGTCAGTATTCCCAAACGCTTGCTGAAAAATTTTGTCGGCACGCTGTATCCCGTTCAAATGACTGTCCTGGACAAAGCCCTGGCCATAGCTGTGGGCATCGACAGCTGAAATCCGCGCGGCGCCGCCTCAGGGGCGAATATGTTCTGCAAATTCGTTGAAAGCCACATGGATGGGAATGGCAAATCCCAGGCCCTCGAACTTGCGGGTGAGTTCCTTAAAGGAGTTGATCCCGGCCACCCGGCCCTGGCGGGTCACCAGGGGGCCGCCGCTGTTTCCGGGATAGATTTTGGCATCGGTCTGGATGAAATTGGACTTGAACCCGGCAATAATGCCCCGGCTCATTGAATCCCGGAGGCCCAGGGGGCTGCCGATGGCATAGACCTGATCTCCCTGGGAAAGCGGGCCCGGGTTGGCCGGGGCGATAAAAGGGGTTTTGTACCCGTCGATTTTTAAAAGCGCCAGATCATGGCTGCGGCTTTTGGCCACCAGATAGGCGGGGATTTCCCGGCCGTCCTTGCATATGACCTTGAAATGGCGGCTCAGCGCTGCAGTGGCGTTTTTGTAACGATACGAGCTGATCTGTCTTTCGTATTCAGCCTTTTTGTCCTCATATTCGGCCTTTTGCTGTTCAAAGCGCTTCTTATACGCCTCGTATCGATCCTTTTCAATGGCATAGCGCCGCTTTTCCCGCTGCCTGGCCGCGCCCCTGGGCATCCTGTCTATGCTTGTCCGGTACTGGTTCAAATGCCGGGCAAACTTGCGCAGGCGCTGTTTTTCATCTGCGATCTGCTTGTCTGCGGCCGCAAACCGTTTCTCTATTTTCTCTATTGCCGCATCGCTTCGCTCAAGGGTATTCGAACTTGTCTGGATCACATGCCGGTTGGTGAGAATATAACCGTTTTCATTAACAAAAAAGCCGGAACCGGTTCCAATGCCCGTCTTTATGGTCACCGCGGCCAGGGCCGCGGCCTCCACCGGGCTTGAGGGGTTGTAGCGGTTGTGCAGGTCCGCCTTCAGATCCCGGCCTGAGGCGGGCCCGTGGCGGCCGGAGCGCCCGGCCGATTCCACCCGCTTTGCTTCGCCTTCGGGCGCGGTGTCGGTAAAATGCCATTTGCCGTCTGCATCCTGGTATTTGTAAATTTCAGACAACACCGGCGCGGCTGCAAAAGCAGTCACCAAAATCACCAGAACGGCCGGAAAAACCATTTTTCTCAGCATTTTTCTCCCCTGAACATTGACGCGCTCGTAAAAAGTCGATTTTCAGATGGCGCTGTAAAAAGTTCAAGATCAAGGCTTGCGCGATTTCGAAGAATGCAGCGTACTGATCCGTACGTGAAATTCTGAGAAATCGCGCGTAACGCAGATATTGGACTTTTTGCGGTGCCATCAACATTAATCCGCGTTTTTAAATCAGGCCCCTTTCCCCCAGGTTTCCGTAGCGGTGGTAATTGTTGCACACGGCCTGTTCCTGCAGATACTGGAGCAGTTCCAGGCGGCCTTCCATGTAAACCGGGGTGCGGGAAACATAAAACCCGGTTTCCGCGGCCTTTTCATAGACCACGGCAGGCACCCGGTCGGCGGCGGCATACCGGATCCGGTCGATTTCGCCCATGATCTCACACAACCGCTGGTCTGTCTGCTCAACGATCTCCCCGTTTCTGAAAAACCGGCGGCCGTGACGGGTGTTCAGAAACCGGGCCGCAGGCCCGGAAAGCCCGGGCGGAATGCTGACTGTGGCCGTGCACCCGGTGATCCGGGCAGCGGCAATCCGGGCCAGCACTTCAAATACCGAGTCCTTTTCACTGACCCGGACCACCACCCGGCCCTTGGGCAGATACCGAAGGTGATTGTCCTGGCCGCGCAGATGAAAATAATCATGCTCTTGGCCAAACTCCTGCTCCCACCAGTGGAGATAGCTTTTAACCGCATAAACCACCTTTTCCAGATCTCCGGCAAGGTCTGCATCAAACCTGTTCCAGCGCAGGTCAATCTGCCATTCATTGACAATGCGCAGCAAATGGCTGTCTTCGCAAATGTCGCCAACAGCCGGATACCCGGTTTCGGCAAAATCCATGAACTGGTAGACGTAATTGGGGCTGCCGGCCTTGATCCCCGCGCCCAGGGCGGACTTTCCCATTCCGCCGAAAGGCTGGCGCAGCACAATGGCGCCGGTGGTGCCCTTGTTGATATACAAATTGCCGGCTTTGATCCCGGCTTTCCATTTTTCCTGCTCCCGGCGGTCCAGGCTTTCCAGCCCCGAGGTCAGGCCGTATCCGGTCATGTTGACCAGATCAATGGCATGATCCAGGCTTTGGGCGCGCATGACCCCGATGACAGGGCCGAAAAATTCTGTCATGTGGGTATAGCCGCCCGGCTTTACCCCCCACTTGATCCCCGGGCTCCAGATATAGGGATTGGCCGCCACCGGCCCGGGTTTTAAGGCCCAGGATTCGCCCTCTTCGAGCTGTGTCAGGGCCCGGTGCAGATCCCCGTCCGGCGGGGCGATGACCGCGCCCACCTTGTTTTGAAACTCCCAGCAGGAGCCGGTCTTGCAGCTTTTGGCCGCATCCGCGAGCTGGCGGCGGAAAAGTTGGTCATCATAGACCTCCTTTTCCAATATCACCAGGGAGGTGGCGCTGCATTTCTGACCGGAGTTGCTGAAGGCCGAATGCACGATATTTTTGATGGCCTGGTCCCGGTCGGACATGGCCGTGACAATGGTGGCGTTTTTGCCGCCGGTTTCCGCAGCCAGCTGGACGTCCGGGCGGTTTTTCAATATTCGCAGGCCCGTATCCGTGCCCCCGGTCAAAATAATATAGTCCACCTCCGGGTTGCCGGTTAACTCGCTGCCTGCGGTGCTGCCGGCACACGGGATGAACTGGAGCGTTTTTTTCGACACCCCGGCCCGGTAAAAACACTTCACCAGTTCCCAGGCCGTGAGCACGGCCGATGATGCGGGCTTGAACAACACGGTGTTTCCGGCCGCCAGGGATGCGGCAATCCCGCCGCAGGGAATGGCAATGGGAAAATTCCAGGGCGTGATCACAAGGCCCACGCCCCTGGGGCGAACGCGGACATTGTCCATGTTGTGAAAGATTTTGGCGCTGTGCGGGTAAAACTCTGTGAAATCAATGGCCTCTGACACCTCTGGGTCGCTTTCGGCAAACATCTTGCCCCAGTTGGCCGCAGCCGCGCCGATCAGATCGCCCCGGGCCTTTCTGAGCTCATGGCACACCCGGTCCAGGATCTGGTGTCGTTTTTCCTGGGTTTTCTCCCGCCATCCGTCCGGGTCCCGGCGGGCGGTTTCAACCGCGCGCCGGATGTCCTCGGTCCCGGCCAGGCCATACACGGCTGTTGTGACCGCATCCCCGGAATCCGGGTTATACGTGGTCACGTCAATGACATTTCTGGTTTCACGGTCCTGGAAAATTTCATCTCCGTCTATGACCACCGGGATTTCAATGGGATCATCATCGGCGGATTTCCGCCATTTGTCCCGGATGGTTTTGGCCCATTTCTGGTTGGGCGGCAGGGACCAGTCCGTATCCGGCTCATTGGTGAACCGGTTGGTAAAAAACGCCCCGATTTGCTCATCAAATGTTTCCGTGTTTCTGTTCTGGGTCCGGCTGGGTGCAGCCGGGGCCGCATCCATATGCCGGCAGGACTGTTCAAACTGGTCTTTTAAAAACGTCCAGGCGCGGGAGTTGGTTGTCAGGTAAGGGGCATAGCGCAGGAAATTTTCCGGGGAGGTGTTTTCATCCAGCCGCCGGATCAAATAGGCAATGGCATTGATAAACTGGTCCTTTGAGGCCACCGGCGCATAAAGCAGGATATCTCTGACGCTTTCCTGCAGGGTCCGGCGCATGTGATCGGCCATGCCTTCGAGCATTTCAAACCAGAAAAACTCGGTCACGCCCAGGGCATGGCCCAGCTCATGGGCATAGGCCAGTTCAAACAGGTTATGGGAGGCCACCCCCAGGTGCACGGCCCGGATGTGTTCGGGCTGCATGGCATAGGAAACCATGCGCTTGTAATTGGCATCCACGTCCATTTTGTTGTCATATGTGGCAAGCGGCCAGTTGAAATGAGAAGATTCCAGCAGCTCCATCTCAAGATTGGCGCCCTTGACAATGCGCAGCTTGATGGGCGCCCCGCCGGCGTCCACCCGCTTAATGGCCCATTGGGTCAAGCGCTGCTGCATCGGATAGGCATCGGGCAGATAAGCCTGCAGGACAATGCCGGCGGAATAGTCTAAAAATTCCGCTTTTTCCAGGGTCCGGACAAAGGCCTCGCAGGTAATGTGGATATCGCGGTATTCTTCCATGTCCATGTTGACGATCTTGGGCACAACCTCACCGTTTTCCCGGGTGAAATAATTTTGCCTGGCCACCCGCAGCAGTTGTGAAAGTCTTTCCACCAGGAGTTCCACGGTGTGCTCAAAGGCCATGGGCGAGATCTGGGAATACAGGGTGGAGATTTTCACCGAGATGTATTCCACATCCGGATCCTTCATGTCGTCAATATAGGTCTGCAGCCGGCGCAGGGACTCTTCTTCGCCAAGAACGGCCTCGCCCAGGTGGTTGATGTTCATGCGCACGCCCTGGGCTCTTCGTTTTTCCAGGTGCCGGTGCAGGGGTTTGGATTCGCCCGGGATAATGGCCCGGGACGAGGAATTGCGCATCTGCTCCACCATCCGGGGCACGGCGATATTGGGGAAATGCCGCCCCATGCCCATAAACATCTGGATCAGCAGCCGCTCCACCCGGGAGAAAAAATCCGGGACCCCGTATTCGGAGAGCAGGTGATTGACCTGGTCGGCCACCCGCTCATGATCGTAGGACCGGAAGCACTGGTCGATCATGCGGGTGAGCACCACCTTGTCCAGGGGGTGGGTCAGCAGACGCTTCATCTGCTGCTGGATGTGTTTTTCCTCTGCGGTAAGCAGCTCATTTGCCCGGTTCTGCCATTTGGCGGCAAGTGCGGCAGCGCTTTGTTCAATTTGGTCCGGATTCGGGGTGTTCATTGTTCCTCCAGCAAGGGTGAAAACATTGCCGCCGCAACGCCAATGGCCAAACAGAGAGCAGCAAGGGCGGGCTTTGTGTTATTTTATATCCTTGGTCGGTATTATAGCATATAATGGATAAATTTCCATTGAAGACAAGACAGGATTTACAGAAAAAGGCGGAAAATGAAAGAAGTGATCATCACAGAGGAACCCATTGCGCTCTACAAGCTGCTCAAGCTCGAAAATTTGACTGCAAGCGGCGGAGAGGCCAAGTACGTGATTGCCCAGGGCATGGTTCAGGTCAACCAGCAAACTGAAACCAGAAAGCGCAAAAAAATCTTTGCCGGCGATCTGGTGGAATTTGCCGGCCGGCAGCTCCGGGTGCAGGTGCAGGGAAAATGATCCGCCGCTTTTCCATGTCAACATCCCGGATGCATTATATAAGGATTTGGCTTGACTGCAGGTGTATTTGTACATACAATAGACACACAAATACAAGAAACGGAGGCTGAAATGAAAGCCAAAAACCAACGGGTTTCCTTGCGCACCACCCAGGCCCAGAAGACCCTGCTGTCCCGGGCGGCTGAAATTAAGGGAACCAGTTTTTCCGATTTTGTTCTTGAAAGTGCATGCAGGGCAGCCGAGCATGCCCTGCTGGATCAGCGGCTGTTTTTTCTCGATGAAGACAGCTTTGCCAGGTTCCAGGAAGCCCTTGAAAGGCCGACTGCATCAAAACCGGAAATCCTTAAGCTTTTCAGGGAAAAACCGCCTTGGGAACAAACATAGCCCCGCCGGCAGCGCTTGAAAAACATCACCGGACAACCGATTTTGATTGCGGCAATCCTGTTTTAAACCAATGGCTGACAGATTACGCCTGGATGAATCAGCAGGCCGGCACATCCAAAACATTTGTCCTTTGCCGGGATGACCACCAGGTTATCGGATATTACAGCCTGGCTGCAGGGGCAGTGGCTCCGGAGCAGACCGGGTCCCGGATCACCAGGGGCCTTTCCAGACACCCCGTACCGGTGGCCATCCTTGCAAGACTGGCTGTTGACCGCAGGTGGCAGGGATACAAAATCGGCCAATGGCTGCTGCGAGACGGCCTGATCCGAACCGTCAACATATCCGGCCAGATCGGAATCCGGGCGATTCTGGTCCATGCCAAGGACGAAAATGCCCGGAAATTTTATACCCATCATGGATTTGAAGCCTCCCCGGTGGACCCGATGATGCTCATGCTGCTGTTAAAGGATATCAAAAAGAGCCTTGCCCATGAACCCCTTGTTTGAAGAACTCGACTTTCGCAATACCCCCATGGGCGAGCTGGTGCTCCGGCGCAGGCGGATGATGGCCCTGAAGGGAAAAATCATCTACGAGGTCAAGCTCAATGACGAATATCTCATGTCAAGCCTGTTTTATGCCGCTGAAGCCGCCCTGGCCGAAACCGGACTTTCTTGCCTGGAAGGCGGCAACTGGGACGTTGCCGTGGGCGGGCTGGGCCTGGGATATACGGCCGCGGCCGCCCTGGAATTTGAGCAGGTAAAGCGCCTTGTGGTCATCGAGGCCCTGGCGCCGGTCATTGACTGGCACCGTCAAAATCTGGTGCCAAACGGGGCGGTGCTGTGCCATGATCCGCGCTGCCAATTGATACACGGGGATTTTTTCGCCCTGTGCCGTGCCGGCGGCCTTGACCCGGATACGCCCGGCCGGCAATTTGACGCAATTTTGATAGATATTGACCACAGCCCGGAAGCCTGGCTGGATGCCGGCCACGGTGAATTTTACACAGCAGCCGGCCTAAACCGCCTCCAATCCCTTCTCAAACCCGGGGGCGTGTTTGCCCTGTGGTCCAATGACGCCCCGCACGATGGGTTTATCCAGACCCTGTCTGCGGTGTTTGAACAGGCGGAGGGCCGCACCATCTGTTTTGACAACCCCCTGCAGCAGACCGTGTCTGAAAACGGCATCTACCTGGCCCGGCGCAAAACCGGTTAAAAAAACGCCGGCTGCATCTCCACGGTGGGCCGGTCATCGGCCATGAGGCGTTTTTCCAATCCTTCGATTTTGGGCAGTTCATAGGCAAAGAAATAGCGCAGGGCAAACATCTTGCCGGCGTAAAACCCCTTGTCCTTTTTCTTCGGGCCCTTTTCCAGGGCGCTCTGGGCGGCCAAACCCTGGGCCAGCCACTGCCAGGCGATTGTGACAATGCCGAAATACTCCAGATACAGGGTGGCATCAGCCAGAAAGGCTTCAGCCCCCTGACTTTGCGCAACACCGACCTGATGCCGGGTCACCTGCTCCAGCCGGCTGACAGCGTCTTGGAGCTGTACGGCAAAACCCTCCAGATCCTTTAGTTTTCCGGCTTCGGCAATGGTCTGGCGCAGCTGCTCAGTGAAGAAGGCAAAGGCCTTTCCCTGCTGCATCATGACCTTTCTGCCCAGAAGATCCATTCCCTGAATCCCGGTGGTGCCTTCGTGGATGGGATGAATCCGGCAGTCCCGGTAATACTGCTCCAGGGGATAATCATCGCAGAAACCCGATCCGCCCAGGCACTGCAGGCCCTGGCTGATGGCCAAAATGCCGGTCTCCGAGGGATAACTTTTGGCCACGGGCGTCAGGATTTCCAGCAGAAGATGATATTTTTCCCTTTCATCAGCGTCTTGTGTCACCTTCATCATATCCACGTATTTGCTGCACTGGGTGAGCAAAGACAGAGAACCTTCCACCACGGATTTCTGAAACAGCAGCATCCGCTTGACATCCGCATGCTCGATAATGGCAACAGGCGGTGATGCCGGGTCCTTTTGGCCCGGCTTTCTGCCCTGGGTCCGGGTCCGGGTGTATTCCAGGGCCGCGTGATAGGCCCCGCCGGCCATGGCCGTGGCCCCCATGCCCACGCCGATGCGCGCCTCGTTCATCATCTGAAACATGTATTTGAGCCCCTGGTGGGCCTCTCCCACCAGCCAGCCATGGCAGTCGTTCTTATCGCCCATGCTCAGCTGGGCAATGGGACATCCCCGGTAGCCCAGCTTGTGATAAATCCCGGAGGTGGCCACATCATTGGCCGCAAGGGTGCCGTCTGCACCGGGGCGGTACTTGGGCACCACAAAAAGCGAAATTCCCTTGACCCCGGCCGGACCGCCCGGGATCTTGGCCAGCATCAGGTGCACCACGTTTTCCACGGCATCGTGATCGCCCGCGGAGATGAAAATCTTTTGCCCCTTGATCAGGTATTGGCCGTTTTCCAGGGGTTCGGCGGTGGTGGCCACATCAGTCAAAGATGATCCCGCCTCGGGCTCGGTCAGGGCCATGGTCCCCTGCCACCGGCCCTGCCGCATCCTGGGCACAAAGGTCTCATTTAGCTCCCTGGAGCCGAAGGACTCGATGAGATGGGCCGAACCCCGGCTCAGGCCGGCATAGGCATTGGCCGAGTAATTGGCAGAGGCAAAAATGAACTCGCAGAGATCGGCCACCATGGAAGGCAGCTGCTCTCCGTCCTGGTCAATGGGAACCGTGCTGGTCAGCCAGCCGCCTTCGGCAAATTCCTTTAAAATCTTTTTTATGGCCGGATGTACTTTGACCTCGCCGCCAACCAGTTCGGGCGGCTTTCTGTCCATTTCCTCAAACAGGGGAAACAGCAGGTTTTTGGCCAGTTTCACCGCTTCTTTGACCACCATTTCAAACATCTTGCGGTTGTGCTGGCCAAAATAGTCATACCGGGTCAAAGACGTGACGTCAAAGACCTCGTAAAGCAGAAAATCCACGTTTCTTTCATCTACAAACCGGGTTGCCACAATAGCCTTCCTTTCATTTCATTTTGTTCAAACCGCCGGATTTTTGGGTCTGTGATCCGACAGCGGGGTTTTGGCCGAAACATCTTTTTCATTATCCTGTCTGCATTGCTCCGTCAACTCGCATCCATTAAAACAAATCAGCGCCAAAAAGACTGCCAGAAGCGGTCTTTATCCACGATCCCGGGGCCGGGGATATCATGGTCCGGGTTCCTTTTTGAGCAGCATTTGTCCGCCCCTGTCAAAGGCCCGGCAGTTGGCGGCCACCTTGTCCTCGGGCATCATTTGCGAGACCGCGGCTTTAAATGAATCCCTGTCCACGGGCAGAATATCTGCGGCAGCCAGGGCCCCGATCATCATGATATTGGCAAAAATGGCGTTTCCCATTTCCATGGCCGCCCGGGTGGCTTCCAGAAACCACGCCCGGGCCGAGAGATCACCGATCCACTGCCGGAGCCGGTCCTGCTGCGGATATTGGGCCTGGCCGGAAATCACGGCAATGGAATGCACCGGCCGGGTGTTGCACAAGACGATCACATCCGGGTTGCCGTAATCGGCCAGCACCCGCAGGGCCTCGGTGGGCTCAAGAGATATGATCACATGGGCCAGGCCCTTTGGCATCAGGGGCGACCAGGTGTGGGTTGCCGAGACGCGCAGGTGGCTCATGACCGAGCCCCCCCGCTGGGAGGCGCCAAAGGTTTCGCCAATGGTGACGGTATAGCCCTGGTGCGTAAAAATATGGCCCAGCACCCGGGAAGCCAGCACATTGCCCTGCCCGCCCACGCCGGTGATCACCAGGTTGTAAGGGTCGCCGGGAAGTTTCACAGCTGCCGCCATTTTCAGGTCCTCTTCTTTCGGGTGATGGCCCCTGCCGGACAAACCGAGGCGCAGACCCCGCAGCCGGCGCAGATCACCTCGTCGATGCGCGCGCAACGACTTTTTTCATCCCAGTTTAAGCCCGGACACTTAAACACCCGGGTGCACAGCTTGTTGCACCCGCAGCTTTCCCCGATGCAGATTTGCGGATCCAGATGCATTTCATATTCCGGCCTGCCTTTTCGCTCCGGACTCAGGGTGCAGGCCCGGCGCATGATCACCACCTGGACCCCGTTTTTGCCGGAGATCTTTTCCAACAGGATATCACGGGTCTGATCCATTTCAAAGGGATCGCACACAGTGGTCTGCGCCCCCACGGCCCGGCACACGGCCTCAATGTCAACGGCCGGCGCGCTTTGACCCATGGCGTCTGTATCCAGGCCCGGGTGGGGCTGGAAGCCGGTCATGGCCGTGCCGCTGTTGTCAAACACCACCAGGGTGATATCCGCATTGTAATGCACGGCATTGACCAGCGCCGGCATGACCGCGTGGAAAAAGGTGGAATCCCCGGATACGGCCACAATGGACTGGTCCATGCCGAACTGCCCCAATTTGCCGAAACCGCTGGCAATTCCCGTGCCCGACCCCATAGCGTGCATGGTTTTTAGGGAAAAAAACCCGGTTTCGCGCATGCCGAGAGAATAGCAGCCGATATCCCCGCACACAAACCCTTCCCGGTTATCCAACGCCAGCACATTGTGCAAAATCCAGTAGGAAGCCCGGTGGGGGCATCCCGGGCAAAAGGTCAGGTCCCGGCCAGGAGCCCCGGCCAGCACGCACAGCCCGGCTTTTTCCGTGTAGTCCGCGGACACGGCCGCATAAGAAATGTCAAAAATTTTGGCCAGAGCGGCAATCACGTGATCCGGACTCATCTCCCCGACTGACGGCAGGGTTTTGTCGCGCTTGGCATGGATGGTTTTGACACCGATTTCCGGGGCCAGCTCGGCTGCCAGGATCTTGATGTTTTCCCCCAGAAACGGGATCACCTCCTCGACAATGAGCACCCGGCCGGTTTTTTCCAGATGCCGGCAAACAAGGTTTTGCGGCAAAGGCCAGGTGGTCCCCAGTTTCAACAGGCCCGCGCGGTCTGACAAACCCAGTATTTCAATGGCCTCCCGGCAGTACAGATTGCACGCACTGGCGGTAATTACCAGCAATTCCGGGTTTTCAGGGCCTGTATAAGTATTGAACAATGCGTTTTCAAAAGCGTCCCGGGCCTTTTCCAGTTTTTGCTGCTGCAGGGCGTGCTTGCAGGTCACTGGCGCGCTGGTCACAGCGCCCTGCTCGGGATCCAGGATAAACCCGGTGTGCCGGAACCGGGCTTTGGGCCGGGCATCGGGGATGGGGCCGAGTTCCACGTTTCCGCTGGCATGCGACAGCCGGGTGACGCTTCTGACCATGACCAGGTTGCCGATCTGCTCGGAGAGTTCAAAAGCCCACTTGATCATATCCTTGGCTTCCTGAAAACCACCGGGTTCCAGCAGGGGGATTTCCAGCAGGCGCGCAAAATGCCGGGATTCGCCCTCGTTTATGGAAGACAGGGCTCCGGGATCATCGCAGGGCACCAGCACCATGCCGCCCCGGGTGCCGCCGCCGGCCAGATGGAGCAAAAAATCCGAGGCCACGTTGACCCCGTTTTGCTTCATCACGCAAAGCGAACGCAAGCCCGCAAAGGATGCGGCCGCAGCCACTTCCGCGGCCACTTTTTCATTCACCGACCATTCCACGTATATCCCCGCGGCATCAGCCACCCCGGCCAGGTTTTCAATGATCTCCGAAGACGGGGTTCCCGGATAACCGGCTGCCACACTCACCCCGGCTTCCAGGGCGCCCCTGGCAATGGCCTGGTTGCCCATCATCAAAAGCCGCTGGCCCGGCCGGCCTTCAATCAGCTCATTCATGCGCACCTCCCGGCCCGGCCGTCATTTTTTCAAGGGCCCGGGCATTGACCCGCAGCACGGCCGAGCCGGTTTTCTCCGAATTGACCCGGCCCGTATCAAGGGCGCGCCCAAAGGCCCTGCGCTTTTTGGCAGCCGCTGCCGTCTCCAGGTGAACCCGGCCGGATTGCGGAAAATCCCACACCTCCAGGTATCCGGCGGCCGCGGCATCGGCTGTTAGCTGCCGGCCTTTTTCAGTGCGCACCACAAGGGTGTTGTATCCCGGGTTCTGTTCCATGGTGCCCACTGACACATCCGCCCATTCGGCGGTCATGTCCGGGCACAGCCCGCATCCTTTGGCCACGAGATCCCGGATTTCATCAAGGGCGATTTCAATGGCATGATTGCGGGTTTCAGCCACCAGGATTTCTGCCGGGGGCGGGGGAATACGGATTTTGCGGATTTCTTCGCCGGGGAGGCGTTTTTCCATAAAAGCCATCAGGCCCCGGGCATCCAGGGCCCAGGTGCAAAACAGCCCGATGGTCAGGGCCACGGGATCTGAGAAATTTTCATCCGCCATGGGATTGGCCCGCATTCGGGCCACGGCGGTCATCTGGCAGGGCGTGCCCACAACCCCCATTTGCTGATACCCCTGGCTGATCCCCTGATTCAACGCCGCCAGGGTGGGTGCGGCCGCATACCTGGAGCCCGCATACCCGGCCACGTCCCGGGCCCGGGTCACCAGGCCCGGTTCCGGCATCAGGCCCTTTTTGCCCGTGAGCACGGCCGCGTCAATGCAGCCGGTTTCCAGGGCATACGCAACCAGGGCCGAAACCGCGCCCCCGTCCTGAAAATCCCCGCAAACTGCGGCATCCCCTGCCCGAACGGCAAAAATCTGCCTGTAAGCCCCGATCGGGTCCCCGCTATATTCCCCGCGGCCGGCCAACCTGGAAAGCGCATCCAGGTCCACCTCGGTTTTTGGGCAAAAGGCGTGGCACCGGCCCTTTTCCCGGTCGCAGGAAAAAACCATGGCAGTCTTGCCCTGCCAGGTGTCAAAATAGGGGCACAGGTGAATGCATGCCCCGCAGCCCACGCACAAACCGGTTTCCAGCACTTCCCTGTGCAGATCACCGGGTCCGAGTACCTGCATATGCAACTCCCCTGGTCAAATCCATGTCAAGTTGTCAATCCAGCCCATCCTGTTGTTTTTCTACCTGAATGGCAGATAGTCGTCAATGCCAAATATTGTTTGTTATTACCGAACAACTATACCGTCCGGAAATCATGAATCGTGTTCAGATAAAATTTGACTCCTGTTCAAAATACGGATATTTTTCAAACATTGGCAAATTCACAATGACCGAACGGAGCTTGAAACATGAGTGTGCAGTCTGTGCAGCGCGCGCTGACAATTTTAACCCTGTTTTCCCATCGCCGCCCGGTGCTCGGCATTTCCGAGCTAAGCCGGTTGATGGACCTGCCCAAGGGCACCGTGCATGGCATCACCCGCACCCTTGTGGACCAGGGCTTTTTAAGCCAGGATGAACAAACCAAAAAATACCGCCTTGGCCTGAAAATCCACGAGCTGGGCATTGTGCTTTCCGGCACCCTGGAATTAAACCAGAAGGCCGCCGGCCCCTGCCATCAGCTTTCCCGGCGCACAGGGCTGCTTTCACGCATCGGCATCTGGGACGGCGGGTCGGTGGTGATCACCCTAAACACCCATCCCAACCCCATGCCCGTGCTGCCCCACCAGGTGGGCCCGCGGATCCACGCCTACTGCTCGGCCATTGGCAAGGCCATCCTGGCCTTTCTGGATGAAAAAACCATCCGGCAGTACCTGGACCGGACCCGGATGACCGCATTTACCCCCCACACGGTAACTGTTAAAAAAAAGCTCCTGGAAGACTTAAAGGCCACCCACAGGCGGGGATACGCCATTGACCGGCAAGAGGCCGTGCAGGGCATGGGCTGTATGGGTGCGCCGATTTTTGACCACCAGGGCGGCGTGGCCGGGGCCCTGAGCCTGTCAGGCCCGGTCAACCAGGTCCTGGGAGATCAGACAGAGGAACTGGCCGGTGAAGTACTTTCCACGGCTGCCGAGATCTCCCGCCTTTTCGGATATTTTCCCGCAATCATGGAAACCGGCGCATCCTGACGCTAAAAACTATACGTCTGTGGCAAACACCTGTCAACGATCCTTGCTCCCGGCCCTTTCCCTTATGATGAATTTTTTAAAAAACTGAAAACAAAGCGATTATGCCTTGACCCGGCGCCGGGTTTCTGGGAAAATTATTCGGAATTGAATCAGCATGGCCCTGGCGGAAACGCATAAGGAGAAATACCGAGATGGACCTGAAAGCATATTGCCCGGAGAAACTGCTTGCCCCTGAAAAAGCGGTGAAAAAAATCAAAAACGGCAGCCGGGTGTTTATCGGAACGGGCTGCGGCGAACCCCAGCAGCTGATTCGCTCCATGGTCGAAGATGAAAGCGTCCAGGACATCGTGGTCTACCAGATGCTGTCTTCCACCTTTGCCCAGTACATCGATGATCCGTATTTTACCAGCCGGTTTTCCCTGAAGCTGTTTTTTATCAGCCTGCACATGCGCCAGGCTGCTTTTGAGGGAAAAATCGACTATATTCCGGCCTATCTCTCCCAGATCCCGGAGCTGTTTAACACCCGGCAGATCGGCCTGGATGTGGCCTTAATCCAGGTCAGCCCGCCGGACCGATACGGCTACTGCAGCCTGGGTATTTCCGTTGACATAACGGTTTCGGGCATGAGCAACGCCCCCCTTGTTATCGCCCAGGTCAATCCCCGTATGCCGCGAACCTGGGGAGACGGTTTTGTCCATGTCGATGACATCCATTATCTGGTCCAGTTTGAAGAACCCCTTGTTTCCGCCCTGCCTGAGGCCAAAAACCAGGAAATTGTCGAGCGTATCTCCCAGTACATCAACCAGCTCGTCGATGACGGCTCCACCCTCCAGGTGGGCTTCGGCCATCTGCCCAATTTTATCCTGCCCCATTTAAGCGGCAAAAAAGACCTCGGGATCCACACCCAGGTGATCACAGACGGATTTCTGCCCCTGTTTGAGAAGGGCGTGGTCACAAACAAGAAAAAAAACTATCTTCCCAACCGGGTGGTGGCTTCCCTGTGCATGGGATCGGAGCAGCTTTACCAGTTCATGGACAACAACCCCATGTTTTATTTCCGGGTGGCCGACTTTGTCAACGATCCCAACATCATCGCCAAAAACGACCATTTGATCTCCATCAGTTCGGCTCTGGAAATCGACCTGACCGGGCAGATCTGCACGGACTCCAAGGGCTATATCTTCTACAGCGGCATCGGCGACCAGGTGGACTTTATCCGGGGCAGCAAGATGTCGCGAAACGGATTTTCCATCATTGCCCTGCCCTCCACGGCCCAGGGCGGCAAGGTGTCGCGCATTGTGCCCCATCTAAGCGAGGGCGCCGGCGTGGCCACCACCCGTGGTGACGTGGATATCGTGGTCACGGAATACGGGATTGCCGAACTTCACGGCAAAGGCATTTACCAGCGGGTCATGGAACTGGCCCAGATCGCCCATCCCAAGTTCCGGGAATGGCTCATTGAAGAAGCCAAGAAGCGGCACTACATCTTTGGCGACCAAATCCCGCCCAGCGAGCAGGATTTGATGTTTCTGGAAGACTACAAAGACCACCTGGACCTGGAAAGCGGAAAAACAGTGGAATTCCGGCCACTTTTGCCATCGGATGAGTTTGCCACCCGCAATTTCTATTATTCGCTCCAGGAAAGCACGGTGTTTTACCGCTTTTTTTACCGCCGCAAGATCTTTTCCCGGGAAATGCTGCAAAAACAATGGGCCTCTGTGGACTATCACCAAAACATGACCATCATCGGCATGATCCAGCGGGGCAAGCACAGGGAAATCATTGCCATCGGCTCCTACGGCCAGGCCGAAGATGAAGTGGCGGAAGTGGCTTTCGTGGTCAAGGAAGAATACCAGGGCCAGGGCATCGGCAGCTACATGCTGGGCCTGCTGGAAAAAATCGCCCGGGAAAACAAGTACACGGCCTTTACCGCAACCGTGCTCAGCGAAAACAAGGCCATGGTCCATGTTTTTGAAAAACGCTATCCCCATGCCAAAATCAAGCGCGGATACTCCGGGGAGGTCGACATCCACATGCCCTTTGAGTCCCCGGAAAACCAGGCCGGCAACAACAAGGAAAAAAATCAGCCGGACCCGGAATAACGGGCCTTGATTTTTTCACGGTCCGGACTGCCGTCTGATCTGACCGGAAAATCGGTGACCACTTCAACATAATGGGGTTTTTTGTAACGGGCAATGCGCCTGCCCACAAACTCGATGAGTTCCTCCGCCCCCAGTCTGGCCCCGGGTTTGAGCCGGCACACCGCCTTGATCCCCTCTTTCCATTTGGGATCCGGCACACCAAAAACCACTGTCATATCCACTGCCGGATGCTCCAGGATGACTTTTTCCACTTCCGCCGGATAAACATTTTCCCCCCCGGGCTTGATCAGCTCCTTTTCCGCCATGCGGCCGGTATAAAACAAAAACCCGTTTTCATCAAAACGCCCCGTGTCTCCGGTATGATGCCAGCCGTTGCGGAATGTATGCGCGTTGTCTTCGGGCAGGTTCCAGTAGCCCTGAAACACCAGGGGGCCCCTGATGACAATCTCGCCGGATTCGCCCGGGGGCAGAAAACGGCCGGTCTCATCCACCGTGTGCACGTCCGCCAGCACCACCGGCTTTCCGGCTGATCCCGGAGCGTCGTTGTAAGGCCCGAGGGTTGCCAGCAATGAGGTTTCGGTCTGGCCGTACATGCAGTAATACGTACCGCCTGTCATTTGCTGGTACTGCTCGATGTCCCGGGCTGACGCCAGGCCGACCACCGACCGGAGCGATGAAATGTCCCGGTTCTCCTCTGCTGCGGCCTTTAAAAACGATGAGAGAATCGGCGGAAAATCAAAGAACAGGGAGGCGCCAAACTCTTCTGTCAGCCCTGCGGCCCTGCCTGCATCAAACCGGCTCATGTTCACGTTCAGCGCGCCCGCCTGAAACGCAGCCACTGCCATGAAAAGACCGGCCACGTGAAACAGCGGCAAAAGGCATAAGTGCACGTCCTTTTCAGACAGGCCAAAATAATAGTCCAGATGAAGACCGGCGCAAAGAACGTTTTCATGGCTCAAAAGCGCGCCCCTGGGCCGTCCGGCCACCGCTGCGGTATGGATGATCACAAATCCGTCATGGCTGCCTGCGTCTTCGGGCGCAGCATTGCTTCCGCCCTCTGCAAGGGAGGACAGGGCTCCGAATGCCCCGGCATCGGACTTTAAGTTGTAGCACTGCTGCAGCGAAGGCAGATCCATCAGGCGATCCTTGAGCATATCCTGGAATTCTGCGTCCGCAAACATGAGCCTGGGCGAGCAATCATTTAAGTTATAGCAGATCTCGTCTGCGCTCAGCCGCCAGTTTATCGGAAGCATAACCGCCCCGGCAGCTGCCGCGGCACCAAAGAGCAGAAAAAACTCAATGCTGTTTTTTCCAAGCACTCCCAGGCGGTCGCCTTTTTCCACCCCCGCGGCCTTGAGTCCGGAGCTAAGTGCGTCAACACGGGTTTTGATGTCCCGGAATGTGAACATCTCGCCGGTGTCAGCCTCGTACCAGGCCCCTGCATCCGGAAAGGCCGCTGCATTGCGTTTTATCTGATCATAAAATGTAAAATCGTAGAGTCCCATGGTTTTTTCCTGTCCTGTGCCCCAAAATTGAATTGGCCCCCTGCCCTCTGCCTTCCGTCCTCTGCCTTCCGTCCTCTGCCCTCCGTCCTCTGCCCTCCGTCCTCTGCCCTCTGCCCTCTGCCTTCTGCCTTCTGCCTTCTTACTTAACAGTGGTCACGGGACACGGAGCCTTTAAAATAATGAACTGCGCCGTGGAGCCCAGAATGATCTTCTGGGTCCGGGATTTTTTCCTGACCCCCACGAATATCAGGTCGATTTGATTTTCCGCGGCAAAGCGCACCAGATCCTCGCCCGGGGTCATCCCGCGGGCAAGCTGGTGTGTCTCGCATTCCACTCCCTTTTCCTTCATAAACCGTCCGGCCTCATCCAGGCTCTTGTCCACACTGGCGATCTGCTCGAAGCTCTCGCTTGACCCGCCTTCCATGGAGGTGACAATTACAACCCTGGCATTAAAAAACAGGGCATGCTCACGGGCAAGAGACAGGGCCGCCTCTGAGGCTTTTGTCCGGTTGTAGCCGACCAGTATTTTCATCAGATCATTCCTTTTCTACATCCATCTTTTCCGCCGCTTGTAAGACTTGACCTCCTTGAAGGATTTTCGTCCCCCCGCCCGGGTCAGGCCCATGTAGAACTCCTTGACGTCCGGATTTTGCTTCAATTCCCCTGCCGGCCCCTCCAGTACGATCCTGCCGGTTTCCATGATATAGGCATACTGCGATATTTCCAGGGCGATCCTGGCATTTTGCTCCACCAGCAGAATAGTGGTATTCAGATCCCTGTTGATGGCGGCAATGTTTTCAAAGATCTCCTTTACCAGAAGCGGGGCCAGGCCCAGGGACGGCTCATCGAGCATCAGCACCTTGGGTGCGGCCATCAGGGCCCGGGCAATAACGATCATCTGCTGCTCTCCGCCGGAACAATAGCCTGCAAGCCTTTTGGGAATGTTGGCCAGGCGCGGAAAATGCCTGTACATCAGTTCATGGTCTTCACGGATTTTCTGCTGGCCGTCTTTGCGGGTCACCGAACCCACCCAGATGTTTTCATCCACGGTCAGGTGCTTGAAAACACGACGCTCCTCGGGCACCATCACCGCCCCCTGCCTTACCACGTATGTACCCAGCACGTTTGTGATGTCCCGGCCCCTGAACCGGATGTAGCCGTCGCGGATGTATCCGTTTTCAGGCTTGAGCAGCCCGCTGATGGCCCGCAGGGTGGTCGTTTTGCCCGCGCCGTTGGTGCCCAGAAGCGATACAATGGCGCCTTCGGCCACCTTCAGGCTCACGCCCCTTAAAACCTGAACAATATCGTTGTATACCACCTCGATATTGTTGACTTCCAGCAGATGCCCGTCTTGTTTGGTTTCCATGAATATTTCAACCCGCTTTTCAGACATTTTTAAAAAGCCCCCCTTACGCCGGGCCCGGTGCAAAGGGGGCCTGAAATCCACTGCTTTGTTACTTGATTTTCTCCGCATATTCCGAGACAAACGGCTTGCCTTCTGCACGGAACTCCCCGTCATCAACCACATAGAGCTGCAGGGTATCAACGCCCTGGTGATCGTCTTTGGAATATGTAACCGGCCCCACGGTGGTGACCGGATAAAAGGCGTTCATGCCGTTCATCTCCAGTAATTCCTGATAGAGATTTTCCTTGTTGACCGGCTTTCCTTTGGCCTTGGCCCGCCTGATGACCTCTGTTGTGACCTGGGCGACCATGATCCCGTTTGCATAGTTGTGGGAATTGGCGGTTTTTTCATCCCGGCCGTATCTTTGCGCAAGTGCAAGCTGCGCCTCCGCTCCTACCCCGGGTTCGGAGGTCACGATATAAGAGGTCGTCCAAAAAAAATTTTCAGCCGCATCCCCGGCAAGGGCGATCAAGTCGTTGCCGCCCGTGTAATGAGCGCCCAGAAATGTCATTTTCCCCTTTTCGCCGAAATGCTTTGCAACCAGATCCATATTCTTTGCACCTTTGAGCATTGTTGCCACAGGCGACTGCACGGTCTGGCTTATTACATACTCAACTCCCTTGCTTCTCCACCTCTGGATCATGGCCGTGACATCCAGATCCTGACCATGTTCAACCGTTTCAACGAGTTCTATATCCAGGCCTGCTTCAACGGCTTTTTCAATGTCTTTTACCGGTTCTCTGCCGAATGCCGAAGGATGGACGTACATGGCCACTTTTGGCGTGCCGCCTTCATGGTGGTCCACCACATATTCGACAAGGCCGATGTTTTGGGCGGAATACGACGCAATGGGCAGAAAAATATAATCCGACCCCTCTATGTTGCCGGCATGAAAGGAAGCCGGGAGTGTGGGCATTTTCACTTCGTCAAAATCGCGCTTCAGCGCCAGGGTGCTGCCGGTGGAATAATTGAGATAAAAGACAATGCCCATATCCAGAAATTCTTCAAAGTTTCGCTTTGTGATGGCTGTCTCATACTTGTCATCCCGGATCGTGCACTCGATTGTATCGTCTCCCAGCAGTTTCATGTCATTGACATACCGGAAATAATCTTCAGCTCCCTTTGAATAAGGATTTCCCGCATCAGATGTCGGACCCGTGATGGCAAGGGACAGCGCTGTTTTGTAAACCTCTCCGGCCATGGAAGACCCGGGTGCGGCCAGCATCAGGGCCGCGGCTGCAACAATGATCCATATGCTGATTTTTTTGGTTTTCATTTCCCCCTCCTTGATTTGGCTTGTTTAAACGGCTCCGGGCAAAAGCCCTGCAAGCCAGGGGCCGCAGATCAGTATCGAAACGGCCAAAGCTTTACATAAGAGCGTATGATCCGCCACCAGTTGGCGATTCCGCGCGGTTCAAATATGAGAAACAAAACAATGACCAGACCGGCCCACCTGGCCTGAAAACCAGTGCACACGGCCCACATACATGAACTGCCCCTGGTTGAAAAATTCCATGGACCCGATGACCCACTGAAATATCAACTGAAAAGACAAAGTTGCCATAAGCAGGTACAAATGCCGCAACCGCAGGGCCGGAAGGCCCACGATCAAACCCATGGCCGCCCCCATGAACCCGGACAAAACAATCATCAAAGGCCAGGCATGGGTGATGAGCACATGCTGATCTCCGATAACGCCGGCAACAGAGGCCACCGTATAGGCCCCCACACCCATGAAGGCGGCATGGCCCACTGAAATCTGACCGGCAAACCCGGTGACGAGATTTAACCCGTAAACCGCAATGACCGCGATCAGGATATTGTCGATCACCAGCATGTACTTGGTGGAAAGTTCGATGAAATAAGGCCATGAAAACAAAACAACCAGAAAGAGCGCAAATATCAGCCGGTCGGCATGGGTGGCAAAAATCCGCTGCTCCTGTCGGTAGGTGGTAAAATAGTTGCCTGTGGCCATCCAGCGATTGGCTGACATCATCTACACCCGTTCGATTTCGTGTGTACCAAACAAGCCGTGGGGCTTGAACAAAAGGATCACCAGCAAAACAATATAGGGCAGAAGGCTTGCGGTGCCGCTCAAGCCCCAGTTGCCGTCGAGATACCCGCTTGCAAACTGCTGGATCAGGCCCATGATGATTCCGGCGGCCACGGCACCCGGAAGGGAATCAAGGCCGCCGAGAATAACAACCGGAAACACGATGATCCCAAAGGCATGACCGGAAATGGGGCTGTTCGGCGTTTGCATTGATTCTGGCGATTTCCCTGTAAACCAGGTCTGCCACCTCCGGCTTTGCCGAAAGATCCATAAAGGTGGAAAACGATATCCCGCGGTCTTCAGCCCATTTTCCCACCACTATGGGATCGATGTTGATCAAAGCCGATACATAATCCTGCTGATCGCCGAAAATCACGGCTTCCTTGATATAAGGGCTGAACTTGAGGCGATTTTCAAGAAACATGGGGCTAAACATCTCGCCCCGGCTGTTGTGCATGACATCAGAGACCCGGTCTATGACCACCAGGTGGCCGTTTTCGTTTATGTATCCCGCATCCCCGGAATGGAGCCATCCATCCGGTTCTATGAGTTCAGCGGTTTTCTCCGGTGCCTTGTAATAACCTTTTGGCACAGAAGCGGACCGGGAAAGAATCTCGCCCTGATCCGATATCATGCACTCTGTGCCCGGAAGGGGCTTTCCCACTGTTTCGGGATGCACCTCGCCGTCTCTGTGCACGTAGGCGATGCCGGTGATCTCGGTCTGGCCGTAGATTTGCTTGAGGTTGACGCCGATGGCCTGGTAAAAGGTAAAAAGCTCCGGACCCAGGGCCGCCCCGCCGGTGTAGGCACGCCGCAGCCGGCTCAGCCCCATCTGGTTGACCAGCGGTCGGAACATCAAAACACTGCCCAGCCAGGAAAGAACACCCAGGACCGGGGGCTTGCTGCGGCCGGTCATCCGGTAGTGAGCCGCCTTTTCCCCGATTTTCATGAAAAAGTTGTAGCATAGCTTGTTGAAACGGTAGGATTCGTCAATCTTGAGCCATATCTGCGAACGGATGGTTTCATAGATGCGCGGAGCGCCGAACATGAAATGGGGGCCGATTTCCTTTAAATCCGCCATTGCGGTTTCAACCGATTCGGGAAAATTTATGGCAATGCCCGTTGCCATGGCCACCCCGAAAGAATTCATCTGCTCGCCGATCCATGCAAAGGGCAGAAAGGAAACATACTCGTCTGTGGCCGCCAGGGGGTCCACCTCTGTGAGCCGCAGGCCCATGTTGATGTAATTGCGGTGGGTCATCATGGCCCCCTTGGGCAGGCCGGTGGTCCCCGAGGTCAGGCACAGATGGCAGACGTCATCGGGGCGGCCTTCATCCACCATGTTTTCAAAGGCCCCGGGATCATTTTGATGAGCCTGGTCGCCGAGTGCGTAGAGATCGGCTATGGACATAAACCACTGATCGGATCTGTAGCCGCGCATACCCCTGGGATCTTCGTATATCACCCTTTTTACATTCGGGATGCGTTCACGGATCTCCAAAACCTTGTCCACCTGCTCCTGATCCGAGCAAAAAACCACGCTGATCTCAAGATAGTCTATGATCTGTGCAATCTCATCGGGAAGGGTGGTCTGGTAGATGCCCGCGGATATCCCGCCTGCTGCCTGGGCCCCGATGGCCACGAAAAGCACCTCAGGAATGTTGTCGCAGATCAGGGCGATCTTGTCCTGCCTGCCGAAACCGATTTGCTTTAACCCCAGCGACGCCCTGCGGGTATAATCGTAATATTCGTTCCAGGAGTAGGGAATCCAGCGGCCGAAATCCTTTTCCCTGAGCGCGGTCTGGTTTCCGCTGGTTTTCACCCGCCACCGCAGAAGCTGGGGGATGCTGTATTGGAGCAGATGGTCCCTGTTTTCCATACCTGTTTACTCTTCTCCGATATAGGCCTCCACAACCCTGGGATTGGAGGCGATCTGATCCGCATTTCCCGATCCGATCACTTCGCCGAAATCGAGCACATAGATCTGATCGGAAATATCCATGACCACGCCAAGGTCATGCTCGACAATGACCACGGTTATTTCCCATTCCTTTTTGATGTCGAAAATAAAGCGCACCATGTCTTCTTTTTCCTCGACATTCATGCCGGCCATGGGCTCGTCGAGCAAAATCACTTCCGGCTCCAGGGTAAGGGCCCGGGCCACTTCGACTCTTTTCTGCACCCCGTAGCTGAGATTGCCCACGATCTGCTTCCGGTAAGGCTCAAGCTCCATGAAGTCGATGACCCTTTCCACGTTTTCCCGGTTTTCCGCTTCAACTCTGGCGGCTTTTCCAAAAAAGAAAACAGCATGCAAAAGACTGTAGGAAAGATCCTTATGGCGGGCCAGCATGAGGTTGTCGAGCACCGACAGTCCGCTAAACAGCTCAAGGTTCTGGAAAGCACGCGATATCCCGAGCTTTGACACATGGTGCGGCGCCAGTTTCGTCAAACGCCGGTCCTTGTAATGAATCTCGCCGCTGGTGGGATGATAAAATCCGGATATGCAGTTTAACAGGCTGGTTTTGCCCGCCCCGTTGGGCCCGATAACAGAGGTGATAAGACCGGGCTGGATTTCCAGGTTCACGGAGGAAAGGGCGTGGAGACCGCCAAAGGTGAGGGTTACATCAGATACGATTAAATTCGGCATACAATTCCCGCAAAGTTGAAGTGGGAGAAATTATGCGCTTTCTGGTTTTAAGATTGAGCCCGTGGGGAGACAAAGTCAAGTAGAGAGAATAGCAGTAAAATAGCGGGTTATACCCGCTATTGTTCAAGGGAGAGCAAATGGGCGCGGAGATTTATCTTCTTGTTTTTTATATCCAATTTCGTTCTGATATTGTGCCGGTGAAACAATATGGTGTTTTTGGAAACCAGAAGTACATCTGCAATCTCGTCATTGGTTTTGCCCGCCTTGATCAGATCGGCCACGCGGATCTCCATGGGCGTGAAATTTCCGGTTCGGCCGGCCAGTCTGTTGATAAACGGGGATACGATATTGTCCAGGTTTGTGTCCAGGATCTGCAAAAGCGTCTTCTGGCGGGTATCCAGACGTGTATTCATTATTTTTTCCAGGTAGGGATGCACCAGTTGCTCCACGTTTCTGCGCACCATGTCACTAAGCCCCCGCTGGTCGCGCTCATGCTGGTTTAAAAGAACGCGCAGGGCGGTATTGACCTCCTCGAGATGATGGGACTGGGCGCGCAGTTCCTTCTGATTTTGCTGAAGGGAATGTTCAGCCCGCTTGCGCTCCTCGATTTCCTGCTCAAGGGCCCTGTTGGAGCCTTCAAGTTCCGCAGTGCGTTCTGCCACCAGTTTTTCGAGCTGGTCGCGGTACTGCTGCAGCTTTCTTTCCGCCTGCTTTTGCGCGCTGATATCGCGCAGGATCACGATGTTGCCCGCCGGCCTGCCGTCTGCACCCGTATACAAGGTGGAGGAAATCTGCACATCCAGCACCCGGCCGTCTCTTGTCAGGCGCCGGGTTTCAAAAAGATTGATGGTCTGGCCGGCAAGCATCCTTTCAATGGCCTGCCGGGTTTCGGCCCGGCTTTCCTCGGGCACGAAATCGATGCGCTTGCCCAGCAGTTCGTTTCTCGACAGCCCGAAGGTGGTCTCAAAAGCCGGGTTGACATAAGTGGCAATACCTTTCATGTCATAGACCACAATGGGATCCGGTGATGATTCCAAAAGGGTGCGGTACCGGGTTTCGCTTTCCCGCAAAACCGCTTCGGCCCGCTTTCGCTCGGCCAGTTCCCGGCGCACGTCGGCATACAGCCGGGCCTTTTGAAGAGCTATCAGTGCCAGGGCGGCAAAACGCTCCAGCACGGTCACATCCTCTTTTGTAAAACAGCGTCCCTTTTCCACGTGGGCAAGGCCGATCACACCCGCCACTTCCAGCCCGGACTTCAGCGGGATGCCGACCACGGAACCGAGACGGTCAAGCTTTTTGTCCGGTATCCGGCCGGGCCAGACCTGGTAGTCATCAACAAGCAAAACCGCTTCGGTTTCCCATACCCGGCCGCCCAGGCCCTGGCCCCGGACCACCTGACGGCCCAGCTGGCCCCTGAAAAAACCCTTGCCCATCTGCATCTGCATGTAGCGGGTGCCGGGTTCGTGCAGATAAATAAACCCGTGCTCCGTGCCGGTCAGGGAAGAGGCCCGATCCAGAATATTTTCCAGAAGCTCTTCTTTGTCGATCTTGGCAATCAATCCAAGAGATGTCTCATGAAGGGCCTCCAGGTAAGCTTTTTGGGCCTGAAATGCCGACTCTGCAGTCCGGCAGCGCTCTGCCTCCCGGCTTAATTCCTGTATCTGATTTTCCATCTGCTCATAGGACGATTTTGGACTCATGGACGCCGCCTGAACGGAATTTTTGGGGAAAGAAATATGTTTTTTAAATATATATTAACAGGTTATCCATGACTATGCAACTTTTTTGGTGCTAAAAAACCGCAAGCCGACTTGACAGGCCGGGCCGGCAATGACATGGATAAACAGAAAACTGTGCAAATCCCTTACACAAAGAAAGGCATAGCTTATGGATTTCGGCCGCTCCACCCCGCCGGACGAACTAAATGCCCGTGTGCGAAAACTTCAGCAGCACCTGCAGGAAAAACAAATCCAGGGAGCCCTGATCCTTCAGAATACGGATCTGTTCTACTTCAGCGGAACCATCCAGCAGGCCCATCTCTTTATTCCGGCCGAAGGCGAAGCCGTGCTCATGGTCAGAAAAGATATTGAGCGCGCCAGGGCGGAATCGGCCCTCAATCAGGTTGTTTCCTTTTCCAGCCCGAAGCAGATTCCCGATATCCTTGCCGGCCATGGCATCAGCATGCCGGCAAGACTTGGCATGGAGCTCGATGTTTTGCCGGCAAACCTGTATTTCAATTTCATCCGGCTGTTTGAAAACGCCGAAATCACGGATATCAGCACAGCCATCCGGATGATCCGCGCGGTGAAATCAGACTATGAAATCGATAAAATCCGCACCGCCGCCCGGTTTTCCGACCGCCTGGCGGCCTGTGTGCCCGATCTGTTAAAGGAAGGCATACCGGAGGTGGAACTGGCCGGCCGAATCGAGGCCGAAGCCAGAAAAATGGGACACCAGGGTATTGTACGCATGCGGCTGTGGGGGGCTGAACTGTTTTACGGCCACGTCATGGCCGGGTCTGCGGCTGCCGTGCCGAGCTATCTGTCTTCGCCCACCGGCGGCGCCGGGGTCAACGCATATGTGGCTCAGGGAGCGGGCATGCGGCCCGTGGGCAGAAACGAGCCCGTGCTTGTGGACATGGTTTTTGCATTTGAGGGCTACAATTCCGATCACGCCCGGATTTATTCCATCGGCGAACTTCCCGCCGACCTGACAGCCGCCCATCAGGTGATGCGCGATATCCAGGAAGCTGTGAAAAAAGCCGCCATGCCGGGAACAGTCGCGGGCGATCTTTACGAACTGGCCCTGAACATGGCCGAAGACAAGGGCCTGGGCGACTGTTTCATGGGCACGGGTGCCCAGCGCATCCGGTTTGTGGGCCACGGTATCGGCCTGGAGCTGGATGAATTTCCGTTTCTGGCCCGGGGACAGAAACTGGCCCTGGAACCCGGGATGATCATCGCCCTGGAGCCCAAGGTCATTTTCCCGGAAAAAGGCGTGGTGGGAGTTGAAAACACCCATGTGGTCACCCAAAATGGACTGGAACAGCTCGGCGAATATCCGGAAGAGATTATTGTCATATGAACAAAAAAAGGCCCGGCTTAAAGCCGGGCCCTCTTTTCAGACAGATTGCTTTGCTACAGGTTTCTTCAGCTTACTGCCCTTTCCACTGTTTTAACATTTCATCATAATCCATGGTTTTGGGCTCTTCATCCGGCCGCTCGGGCTTGGGCGCCCCGGGCTGGGACAGCCAGAATTCCCGGTCTTTTTTGGGATTGAGCTTCGGGGAATACTTGGGCATTTTCAGCCGGCTCATGAGCTCGTCCATCTTGTAGGCCAGATCATCCATTGCCTTCTGGGGGGTGGCATCCCCGGTGGTAACAAGGGATATGTGTTTCCACCACTGCTCTGCCAGAAGCGGATAATGGGGAACATTGGGACCGGTGTCGGTCCACATGTGCTCCACGGGCGACTTGTAAAAGGTCACAATGCCGCCGTAGGTTCCCTTTTTCTCCTCTTCTGCAAGGTAATCGGAAAACACCGTGGATTTGCGAACCGGAGTCCGGCCCACAATAAACTTTTTCAGGCTCACGGTCTTGGACACGCAGAACTGTGCCCACAGCCAGGCCGCGGCCCGGTCGTCGCCTTTAACGCTGTTTTTGAGAATCGTCCAGGACCCGGCATCCTGATAACCCACTTTCATGCCCTCGTCCCAGTACTTGCCGTGGGGCGTGGGTGCCACCCGCCACAGGGGCTTGCCAGTGGCGTCGGTGACCGGGCTCTGATCCGAGTTGAATGCCGGATCCGAAAGCCAGGTAATATACTGAAAAATCCGCTGGGCAACATTGCCCCGGGAAGGCGTTGGGCCGGCCTCGGACCAGGTCATGGAGCCGGCATCCGGGGGAGCGTACTTGTCCATCCATTCAACATACTTGGTTGTGGCATACACCGCAGCCGGGCCATTGGCCGCACCGCCGCGCTCCACAGAGGCGCCCACGGGAATGCGGTCCTCAACCCGGATGCCCCATTCGTCAACCGGCATTCCATTGGGAAGGCCCTTGTCCCCGGCTCCTGCTATGGAAAGCCAGGCGTCTGTAAACCGCCAGCCCAGGGAAGGCGATTTTTTACCGTAATCCATATGGCCGTAGACTGTCTGCCCGTCGATTTCCCGGCCCGTGAAAAACTCGGCAATATCCTCATATGCCGCCCAGTTCACCGGCACCCCGAGCTCATAGCCGTATTCTTCCTTAAAGGCCTTTTTCAGCTCCGGATCGGTGAACCAGTCGTAACGGAACCAGTACAGGTTGGCAAACTGCTGATCCGGCAGCTGAAGCTGGTTGCCGTCATAATCCTGACCAAACTCCAGGTTTAAAAAATCGTCGAGATCCAGCATGGGATTGGTGACATCCCTGCCCTCGCCCTTGATGTACTCGCTAAAGTTCAGGGCGCTGTCAAGGCGCAGATGCGTGCCGATAAGATCCGCATCATTGACGTAGATATCATAGAGCTTGCGGTTGGTCTGGATCTGACGCTGGACCCGGTCGACAACCTCGCCTTCGCCAATGATGTCATGGGTGACCTTGATGCCTGTGATTTCCTCAAATGCCTGAGCCAGCACCTTGGCTTCCCATTTGTGGGTGTTGATGCCTTCGGCCACTGATGTGATTTCAATTCCCTTATAGGGTTCGGCGGCTTTGGCAAACCATTCCAGTTCCTTTCTCTGCTCTTTTTTTGAAAGAACAGAGGGCTGGAAAACATCTATCCATTTGTCAATCGTATCTGCCTGTGCCGCGGCCGGCAGCAGGAAAGCCAGCGCTGTAAGCACCAGTACGATTTTTGCCGTCCATGTTCGATACATGTCCCCTCCCTGTAAAATGTTGGCGTTTACAATCTTTGATGGCGCCGTAAAAGTCCAATATCTGCGTTACGCGCAATTTCTCAGAATTTCACGTACGGATAAATACGCTGCATTCTTCGAAATTGCGCAAGCCTTGATCTTGAACTGTTTACGGCACCATCTGAAATCAGACTTTTTACGGTGCCCTCATCTTTTGCAAAAGCGTTTTTTTACCGCCGATATCACCTCCTTTTACAATGGGCGTCAATCCGGTACAACACCTCCGGAAAAAATGATATTTCAGATACATGCTTTCATTTTAGCCCCACCCGCCCTCTGCGGCAAACCAGCCAAGCGAGATGGCCAGGGGAATCCACAGGGCCGTATCCCCGGCTATGCCAAGCCATATCAGAAATATGGCGATCAGGGAGATGATCCCGATAAAAAACCGGTCGCCACGGGTGGTGCGGATGGGAAGAAAACCTTTTCTGGGCACGGACGGAGAAATCCCATCCCAGATACCCATAAACACGATGGCCGCAAACAGGCCGCCGATTGCCAGCCCGCTTGGCCAGGTCCAGTACATCCATGATGTATTGACGGCAATCCAGTCAACCATTTGCTATACCCTCCCCAGTGCAAACCCTTTGGCGATATAATTGCGCACGAAATAAACCACAATTGCGCCGGGCACCATGGTCAGCACCCCGGCGGCGGCCAGCAGTCCCCAGCGCACACCTTCTGCGCCGATGCCCACGGTCAGTGTGACCACCACGGGCTTGGCATCGGTAATGGTCAGGGCCTTGGCCAGAATCAGCTCGATCCAGGAAAAGGTAAAACAGAAAAACGCCGCCACACCCACGCCCGGGGCAATGAGGGGGAAAAATATTTTGCCGAAAAACCGGGGGAAGCTGTAGCCGTCGATCAGGGCGGTTTCATCAATTTCTCTGGGAATGCCCGACATGAATCCTTCGAGAATCCAGATGGCCAGGGGAATGTTAAACAGGCAGTGGGCCAGGGCCACGGCCAAATGCGTGTCATAGATTTGCAGGGTATAGTACAGCTCGGTAAACGGGACCATGAATACCGCAGCCGGGGCCATGCGGTTGGTCAGAAGCCAGAAAAAAAGATGATGCGAACCCCTGAACTTCCACCTGGAAAAGGCATATGCGGCGGGAATGGCGGCAATAAGGCTGATCACCACATTGAGGCACACATAGATGAGCGAATTCATAAAACTGCTGCGCCACAAAGATGATGTAAAAATCTCCGCATAGTTTTGAAACGTCAGGTCTTTGGGAATCAGGGTCAGCTCTTTTAAAATCTCGTTGTCTGTCTTCAGCGATGTATTGATCATCCAGTAGATGGGTATAAACAGGACCACCATGTAGCAGATCAGAAAAATATAGCGCTTCTTCATTGGTTTTCTCCTTTGCCGATGTTGGTCATCAGCTGAAAGAAGATATAGCTGAAGACAATGACAATGAAGAGATAGATAAACGAGGAGGCCCCGGCATACCCGAGTTGATAGGATTCTGCCTTCCGGGCCACGTGCAGGCTCAAAAACGTCGTGGCATCCCCGGGCCCGCCGCCGGTGAGCAGAAGGGGTTCGGCATAAATCTTAAACGAATCCATAAACCGCAGCAAAACCCCGATGATCAGAACCGAGCGCAGCTTGGGAAGGGTCACGTAGCGAAACATCTTCCACGAAGATGCCCCGTCAATCCGGGCGGCCTGGTAGAAGGCATCGGGTATGGCCTGCAGTCCCGCATAACAGAGCAGGGCCACCAAAGGCGTCCAGTGCCAGACATCGAGCAGAAAAATGGTGGCAAAAGCATCCACCGGGTACTTGGACACATTGAAATCATAATTAAACAGGGCCAGAAATTCCGGAATCAGGCCCACCGAGGACTGGGTGAGCACCCGGGCGATAATGCCCACAACATTAAACGGGATCAAAAGGGGAATGCCCAGCAACACCAGACACAGGGCCACGGCCGGGCCCCTTCTGGGCATGGACAGGGCAATACAGATGCCCAGGGGCACCTCCACGGCCAGAATGCCCATGCTGAAAAAAAGCTGCCGGATCAGGGCGCCCTGGAAAGCCGGATCCCGGAGCACTTCAATGTAATTGTCAAACCCCACGAATGTCGGCGAGGATCCGGCAAAAATATAGTGCAGGGAATAATTGATCACCGTCATCAGGGGGATAAAGGCACTGATGGACAGAATTGCCAGTGCGGGAATCAGAAACAGCCAGCCTCTGTTTTTCATGGCGGTCCCCCTTGAAAATGTTGTCCCCGGCAATCCCCGGATGCAGGGCTTGCGGATATGGCCTCAGATAATTCTTTGTTCGTTGTAAAACAGGTTGACCTTGTCTTCCGGAAAACTCAGCCACACCCGGTCGCCTTCCCGGATACTGATGGATTCGCTCACTCTGGCCTTGATCCGCGAGTTCCGGCGGTCACAGGTCAGCACTTTGTAGGCGCCGGTGTCTTCGATCACCGCAACCGTAAATTCCACAGCCCGGTTTTTTTCCTCTGCAGCCACGTCCAGAAATTCCGGCCGTATGCCGAATTTGAAATCCTTTCCGTAAGAAGCCATCTTTTTTTGCATGTCTTGGCCAATGGGCAGCGCAAAGTCGGCAAATTGCAGTCTGCCGTCATCCAGGCTGCAATCGAGCAGGTTCATCCCCGGGCTGCCGATAAAATAGCCGATAAACGGGGTGGCCGGCTGGGCGTGCAGCTCTTCGGGGCTTCCCTTTTGAATGAGGCGTCCGTCTTTGACGATGGTCACGTTGTCTGCAAAGGTCAGGGCCTCGTGCTGATCATGGGTGACATAGATCATGGTTTTTTTCAGCCGGTTCTGCACCTCCCGGAGTTTTCTGCGCAGTTCCCCCTTGAATTTGGGGTCAATGACCGTCAGAGGCTCATCCAAAAGTACGGCTGCCGTATCTTCACGCACAATGCTTCTGCCAAGGGAAATCTTCTGCTTGTCTGCGGCATTTAAACCCGTGGTCCGCGATTTTAAACGATCGGCCAGCCCGAGGATCTCGGCTGTTTCCTCGACTTTTGTCTTTACTGTTTTTTCAGGGGTTTTTTGATTGCGCAGGGGAAAGGCCAGATTGTCAAACACATTCATGCTGTCATAGACCACCGGGAACTGAAACACCTGGGCGATTTTGCGCTCCCGGGGGGCAAGCCCTGTGACATCGTTTCCGTTGACCCGGACACGGCCGGCGGTGGGATAAAGCAGTCCGGAGATGATGTTTAAAATAGTGGTCTTGCCGCAGCCGGAAGGCCCGAGCAGGGCGTTGGCACTGCCGTCGGCCCAGGAGATATCCAGCCCGGAAACCGCATATTCCCGCTCATCCTCGGGTTTCGACAATGAATCATAGGAATGGGAAATGCTTTCAAGCTCGATTCGGGCCATGGTTTTCCTCCATCGCCGGAAGCCGGTCTCTACCGGTCAGGAAAAGGTTTTAAAGGCCAACTGCCTTGTTTCCCGGTCAAACAGAAACAGCCGCCCGGGATCCAGGTAAACGGTTATCTGCGTTCCGATGGGAAACCTGGCCACCTCCTGCATGAGCACCACAAACACCTGTCCCTGGTGACGGACATGCAGTTCAGTGTCTGAGCCGAGTTCCTCGGCCAGTTCCACGGTGGCGGTAAAGGAAATCAGATTTTCCATTTTTTGAGCGGTATAAAGATTGTATGCGCGGATTCCCACCAGATACTGTCCATGCGCCAGCCGGTCCCGGAATCGGGTGACATCGATTGCAATTTCTTCTGAGATGCGAAGAAAAATCCTGTCCTGCTCTGTTGTCACATCGGCTTCCATGATGTTCATGGTGGGATAGCTGAAATAGGCCCCCACTTCCACCGAAGCCGGATTCCGGTAGACATCCTGAAGGGCTCCGTACTGCAGCACCCGGCCCTCCTGAAGATAGGCAACATGCGTTGACATGGAAAGCGCATCCACGGGCTCGGGCGTGGCATACACCACGGCCCCGCCCTTATGAGTCAGAAGGGTTTTGAGCTCTCCGCGCAGTTCCTCGCGCAGCTTGTAGTCAAGGTTGGCCAGGGGTTCGTCGAGAAAAACAAACCGGGTGTCCTTGACCAGGGCCCGGGCAATGGCGGTGCGCTGCTTTTGGCCGCCGCTGACTTCTTCCGGGTAATGATCCAGCACCCCGGTCAGCCCGAGAAGCCCGGCATTATGGCGCACTTTTTGATCAATGCCGGCTTTTGTATGCCGGTTTTTGGAAACCCGCAGGGGAGAGGCGATATTTTCGTATATGGTCATGGACGGGTAATTGACAAACTCCTGATAGACCATGGCCACGTTTCTTTTCCGGACCGGAACCCGGGTGACATCAGCGCCGTCATAATGCACCCGACCCTTATCCGGGCGGTCGATGCCGCACATGATGCGAAGAAGTGTTGTCTTGCCGGCACCCGTGGCCCCGAGGAGGGTTACAAAGGCACCATCCTCGATTTCCATGGACACATCGCGTAAGGCAGGGGTTGCCTCGTAGGACTTTTCAATGTTGAAAACAGCGATTCCCATTTCAAGGTTCTCCCTGAAAAATCGCAAACCACGTCCCGGAAATGCGGACAACCGGACAAAAAGAGCAAAAGTCGCTTTATTCGGATATTTTTACCGTTCTGCATCCAGAGCTTATCATTTTCTTTATCAGATCAAACAGGATTTCACAAGTGAAAATTATAAAAAATTTTTAAAACAATTTTCGGAAATGATCAATCCCATGAGCTTGCAAAAATCTTTTTTACAGACCGTGTTAAACTCGAAGCGATTACAGTATTAAGTAAAATCGGAAAGTTATTTTTTATCAAACCACGAAAAGTTCCACTTCCGCACGCTCCAGAGTCTCCATGAGCGGCGCCGAGGGCCGGCGGTCGGTGAACAGGGCGTGAATCTCTTCGATATTTCCCAGACGCACCATGGCGTTTCTGCTGAACTTGGTGTGGTCCGCAGCCAAAAACACCTTTCGGGAGTTGTCAATAATGGCCCGGGCTGCACGCACTTCCCGGTAATCAAAATCCAGCAGCGTGCCGTCGGAATCTATGCCGCTGATGCCGATCACCCCGAAATCCACCCGGAACTGCTGGATAAAATCAATGGTCGCCTGGCCGATGAGCGCACCGTCCCGGTGCCGCAACAGGCCGCCGGCCACAATAACCTCAATCTGCTCGTTGGCCGACAAAATATTGGCCACGTTCAAATTGTTGGTGATCACCGTCAGGCGCTTGTGATCCACAAGGGCCCGGGCCACGGCCTCGGTTGTGGTTCCGATATTGATGAAAACAGAGGCATGATCCGGAATCTGGGCGGCAACCAATTGCGCGATCTGCTGCTTCTGGCGGTAGCACATGATCTTGCGCTCATTATAGGCAACATTTTCCGTACTCGATGCCACCCCGGCGCCCCCGTGAAACCGCTGAATCAGCCCCTCTTCACTCAACACATTGATATCGCGGCGGATGGTCTGGGGTGTGACAGCAAACTCCCGGGCCAGGTATTCTATGGTCACAAACCCCTGGGCCTGCACGATCCTTTGAATCCCCAAATGGCGGTCCGCCGGACTCAGGCGGGCACCGGATCCCGGTGCTGTCCGCCCGGAACTTTTCTTTTCAACGGCCACGGGCTCAGATAAGGATCGGGATGCCATGGGCCCTCCTGAAAACGGATGATTCCGGTTTTGCCGCACTTTGCCGGATGTAATAAAATGAAAGACTTGTTTTCATTTTCGAAAATTTGTACGTGACATATTGGATTATTTGTGGTATCGGTCGGGTAAATTTTCATTTTCGCTAAAATCAGCTTAACATCCCAAGGCTGTCTTCACAAGCAAAAACCCTGTCAAGGGGGGCTGATGCAGACCTGTGTACTGATCATCGGCGCCGGAGCCACCGGCACCGCCCTGGCCCGCGACCTCTGCCTGCGGGGGATAGACTGCACCCTGGTTGAAAAGGGTGATGTCAATGCAGGGGCCTCCGGGGCCAACCACGGGCTTTTGCACAGCGGCGCCCGGTATATTGTCTCTGATCCTGCCGCGGCCGCAGAATGCCATGCGGAAAACCGCATTTTAAAACAAACCATACCCCAATGCATCGAAGACACAGGCGGTCTGTTTGTGGCCGTGCAGGGCGATGATGAAAAATATATCGCTGATTTTCCAACAGCCTGCCAAAAGTGCGGCATCCCTGTTCAACCCCTGAGCCCGGACCAGGCCCGGGACATGGAACCGGCATTGTCAGAGGACGTGATCGCCGCCTTTTGGGTCGATGATGCCGCCATTGATCCGTTTAAACTGTCGCTGGACAATCTCAGCTGCGCACAGGCGCGCGGGGCACGCCGGCTTTGCCGCCATCAGGTAACATCGTTTGAAATCAGGGGCGGCCGCATCGTCTGCACCCATGTCACGGACCTGAAAACAAACAAACAATTTCCCATTGAAGCGCAAGTCGTGGTCAATGCCGCCGGCGCCTGGGCCGATATCATCGCCCGGTGCGCAGGCGCACAAATGCAGATGTATTATTCCAAGGGCAGCCTGATGGTCACGCAAAACCGCATCGCCAAACGGGTTATCAACCGGCTGCGCATGCCCACTGACGGCGATATCCTGGTTCCGGGGGGAACCGTGTCCATTCTGGGCACCACTTCCGAACGCGTGGCCTCACCGGACTTCATCTACCCGGAAATCCATGAAATCGATACCATTCTTGACCAGGGATCGGCCATGATTCCAAAATTGGCGCAAACGCAGTATATCCGCGCCTACTGCGGGGTACGCCCCCTACCGGCGGGCTCTGAGATAACAAACCCGCCCCGGGATCCGGATGACCGGGCCGTGAACCGGGGCTATGAGCTTATTGATCACCAGGATCAGCCCGAACAAATGGCCAACTTTGTTTCCATCACCGGCGGCAAGCTCACCACCTGCCGGCTCATGGCGGAAAAAACAGCCGATCTGGTGTGCGAAAAACTCGGTATCCAGGCTGTTTGCCGCACCCGCACCGAGCCTGTCCCGGATGCAGCCGAAGCAAAATGGACCAAGCCCGGCCTGGCCCCGGCGGCCTGGGTACGGGAAAACCGGTGCAAAGAACCCCTGCTTTGCGAATGCGAAATGGTTCCGGAAAGCGTTGTCAAGCAGATTGCAGACACCTTTGCCGCAAACCAGCAGCGGCCCAATCTAAAAGCGATCAGCCTGAGAAGCCGCATCGGCAAGGGTCCCTGCCAGGGAACTTTCTGCAGCATGCGCATCATGGCCTATCTATATGATCAGGGATACATAAACGACCGGTACGGCACAGATGATCTGCGCGCCTTTTTAAAGGAGCGGTGGCGCGGCCGGCAGCCCCTTGCCTGGAACAACGGCCTGGCCCGGGCCGAGTTGATGGAGGCAATGCACTGCGGCCTGTTTTGCCTGGAGCTGTAAACCCTCATGACTTTACTGTTTCGCGCGGTTTTAACCCGGCCTGCGAGGATCAAATGAACAACCAGAAAGCCGATATTCACTGCGACCTGATGATCATCGGCACCGGCATGGCCGGCATGGCCGCAGCCTTGTTTGCCGCCGGACAAGACCTTGACATTGTCCAGGCCGGCCGGACCGGACAGCTCGGCTTTGCAAGCGGTCTGATAGACGTTTTGGGGGTTTATCCCGTGGCACGGAGCAGGATTGTCAAAGATCCCTGGCCGGCCATTGCAGATCTTGGCCGCCATGAGCCGGCCCACCCATATGCAAAGATGGCAATCAGCGAAATTCAGACGGCCGTTGATACCGTGCTGGGTTTTTTTGAGCAGGCGGGCTATCCTTACATGTATCGAAAAAATCAAAACATGATCATGCCCACGGCCGCCGGCACAGTGAAACCCACCTATGCCGCGGCCCATACCATGGCCCATGGACAGGCGGCCATGGCACACCAGGAACCATGCCTGCTCATTGATTTCAAAGGGCTTAAGGGATTTGGCAGCCGGATGATCGCCGCAAACCTGGCCCGGACCTGGCCGGGACTTCGGCCAGTGACCATCGGGTTTCCCGAAGCCGGTACAGAGCTTCATCCGGAGCCCATGGCCCGTGCCCTGGAAACCGCCCGCATGCGCGAAAAACTTGCAGAAAACATCGCCCCGCACCTGGGCGATGCCGCCTGCGTGGCGCTGCCTGCAATTCTGGGCATTTCGCGCACCCAAAAGGTCACAGAAGAACTCAGCGGCCTTCTGGGGATGCCGGTTTTTGAAATCTCCACCATGGTGCCGGGCGTTTCCGGTATCCGGATAATGGAAATCTTTCAGCAGCACCTGCCGGAAATGGGCATAAATGCTTTTTTTCAGCACAACGTGCGCAAGGCCTGCCGCAAAACCGGCGGCGGATGGGTATTTGAAGTGGGAGACCGCAGTCACTGGCGCCTTGTATCAGCCAGGGCGGCCCTGGTCTGCAGCGGACGGTTTTTGGGCGGCGGCCTGCATGCAGACAGAGCCGGAATTACGGAAACCATTTTCAACCTTCCGGTGGCCCGGGTCCCGGACCGGGACTCCTGGCATCACCGGGACCTGCTGCATGCCGGGGGCCATCCGGTAAACCGGGCCGGTCTGGCTGTTGACAAAAGCTTCAGGCCGGTGGATGACAACAATAGGCCGGTCTGGCCGGATCTGTTTGCAGCCGGCACGATTCTGGCCGGCCAGGACTGGATGCGCGAAAAATGCGGCAGCGGGCTATCCATTGCAACGGCATACGCTGCAGTCCGGGCTGCGCGCAGATTTCTTGAGAAAACCTAACTCCCGGGTCTTTTTCAGGGGTGCCGGCAGCGCTGCAGTTGTGATAGGATCGATTTAAAATCCATTGATCAACTCAAACCAAAGGAGGTTTGCGGCCATGGGCGATTACATCGGGGCTTTGGACCTGGGCACCACCAGCAACCGCTTTATTGTTTTTGACCGGCGGGGCCGGATCGTGGGATCGGCCCAGAAGGAACATGAACAGATATTTCCCAGGCCGGGCTGGGTGGAGCACAATCCAGTGGAAATCTGGGAAAACACCGGCGATGTCATGCGCGGGGCCCTTGCCAAAACCGGGCTGAAAGGATCCGATATCGAGGCGGTGGGCATTACCAACCAGCGCGAAACCACCCTGGTGTGGGACAGCCGCACAGGCAAGCCCTACATGAACGCCATTGTCTGGCAGGACACCCGAACAGACGAGATGTGCAACCGCCTGGCCGAAAACGGGGGGCAGAACCGGTTCAGGGACAAAACCGGGCTTCCGCTGTCCACCTATTTTGCCGGACCCAAGCTGCGCTGGATACTCGATAACTGCCAACCCGCGCGCAAGGGTGCGCAAAAGGGGCAGGCCATGTTCGGCACGGTGGAGTCCTGGGTTATCTGGTGGCTCACCGGCGGGCCCGGAGGCGGATCGCATGTCACGGACGTGACAAACGCAAGCCGCACCATGCTCATGAACCTTGAGACCCTGTCCTGGGATGAGCAGATCCTCAAAGCCTTAAACATCCCTGAATCCATCCTGCCGCGCATCGTGCCCTCCATTGATTCCGACACCTGGGGCACCACCCGCAAAGACGGCCCCCTGGGGGGGGAAGTTCCGGTCTGCGGAGCCCTGGGCGATCAGCAGGCCGCCCTGGTGGGCCAGGCCTGCTTTGAGGTCGGGGAAGCCAAAAACACATACGGCACCGGATGTTTTCTGCTCTTAAACACAGGTACCGAAGCGGTGGCAAGCCGCCACGGCATGCTTACCACCGTGGCCTACCAGGTGCGCGGCGAAAAACCGGTCTACTGCCTGGAAGGCTCCATTGCCGTTGCCGGCGCCCTGGTGCAGTGGCTGCGCGACAACTTAAAATTCATCGAGCATGCCGCGGAAATCGAGCCCCTGGCCCGGTCGGTTGCCGATAACGGCGGCGCCTACATTGTGCCGGCTTTCTCCGGGCTGTTTGCGCCGTACTGGCGATCAGACGCCCGGGGGGTGATCGTTGGCCTGACCCGGTTTATCAAGCGGGGCCATATCGCAAGGGCCGTGCTCGAGGCTGTGGCCTACCAGACCCTGGACGTGGCCGAAGCCATGGAAAAGGATTCCGGGGTGAAAATGGACAACCTCAAGGTGGACGGCGGCATGGTGGTAAATGAGCTTTTGATGCAATTTCAGGCAGATATTCTGGGCATCCCGGTGGTCCGGCCCAAAATCACGGAAACCACGGCCCTGGGTGCCGCGTCTGCGGCGGCCCTGGCCAGCGGGTTTGCCTCCGGCATCGGCGAACTCAAGGAAAACTGGGCCCTGGACAAAACCTGGCAGCCGCAGATGTCTGAAGAGCAGCGCAAAAAGGACGTCAAAAACTGGAAAAAAGCCGTGGACAGGACCTTGAACTGGATCGACTAGGCCAGCCCTTTTTGTTTGGCCACAAAATAAACCATCTGCCCGACAATCATGGAAATGATCTCCGGGGGCAGCAGATCCGAGGGCGAACTCTCCATTTTTTCGGCAACCAGGTCCTTTGCGCTTTTCTCCGGATCACCGGTCCGGGCCAGGGACTGTTCGATCCGGGTGCGGAATTCGGTTGCGGCAGAAATGGACCGGTTTAAAAAAGTTGCCGCATCCTGACCGGTTCGCGCACCATAATGCTCTGCAAGGTAGACGGCAATATCCAAGCCCGCCATTTTTTCAAGGCTTTGCTGATACTTGTCAAAATCGGAATTGGCAGCGGTAAAAATCTCGTCTCCGGCTTCAATGCCGCCGGCATCCGAGGCAAACAGGGCTTTTTGCTCAGGCACGTACACGGCAAGGCTGCACGATGAATGACCCGGCACCGCCAGGATCTCCAGGGTCATATCCCCGCAGGTGATTTTCTGGCCGTCTTCGAGCACCTGCTCCACCTCGATGCCCTCAAAATCGGCATATCCTTTTTCTTTTGCATCATCGAGCCGACCCCGGCGCTTTAGGGTCTCATGGTTCATGGCATTGATGGTTTCAATCACCTTTGGCTTGCCCAGCATGGCCTTTGCCGGCGCGGATGCGGCCACGGCCGCCCGGGGCCACTGTTTTTTGAAAAACGGCACAATGCCGCAATGATCAAAGTGAGAATGAAGAATCACAATTCTTTTGATCTTTTCCGGGTCCACGGCCATCTCCCGGATCTGGTCCAGGACCTCTGGCACGATATAAACCATCCCCCCGCCGATAATGGCGGCCTCGCTGCCGCCATCGAGCAGATATACATTGGATTCCCGCCGGCCCAGCAGGGTGATGCGATCGGTTATTTTTCCCGGCTCCTCTATTTTCATACAACCTCCTTATTCGCTGACCAGCAAATTTACCGCATCAATATGCGCTGGATTTTCCCGGTCAATGACTTCAATGATGCTGCCGTGCATCCGTTTTTTGTGCTCTGCAAAAATGCCGCGCTTCTTGTTAAAAGATTTGGCAAACCCCATGGTTTCCGCCATGAGATGTTCGGCGTTGTCACAGGCTTTTTCAATTACGTGATGGGCTTCCAGCTCCGGGGCCGTGGCCCGCCGGCCGGTGAGTTTTAACTCATTGAACTTCCACCGGGGTACGGCCTTTTCAATAAAGGCATCCATGCCCGGCAGAAACGGAATGCCCAGGTCCACTTCCGGAAAGCAGAAAAACCCCCGGTCGGATTTCATGAACCGGAAATCACAGGCGCAGGACAAAATGGCGCCGTTTCCGAATGCATGACCGTTGATGGCGGCAATGGTGGGCACCGGTGCCAGCAGCAGCTTTTTAAACACTTCATCCATGCCGTAGCAGAAATCCCGGATGGCCTGAAATTCCTGTGCGGCATACTTTTCCATCAGCCAGTTGACGTGAATCCCGTTTGAAAAAAATTTGGGATCCGAACTGGTCAACACAACCGCCCGGGTTTGGCTATCTGCCACAGCCTCGTCCAAAACAGCATTCAGGGCCTGTGAAAAGGCCAGATCCTGCAGGTTTTCATTGTTGTTCATATAAACAACCGCCACGCCCTCATCCATCTGTCTGTATACAATCGCCATAACCGATCCTCCGTTTTGCTATCCCTTTGCCCACAGCTTTTGTTTTTCCACTCTCTGTTTGACCCAGGATTCGTTAAACCACAGGGCCGCCAGGATCAGCCCGCCGCCGGCAAGCAAACGCAGCAGATCCACCTCCCGGTTCCAGATCACCAGGTTGACCACAAGGCCTGCGGGCACCAGTGCATTGTTCATGATGGCCAGGGCGCCGGCGTTGACCAGGGTGGCCCCCTTGTTCCAGAGAAAATACCCGATGCCGGATGCGGCCACGCCCAGCCACAGCAAAACACCCCATTGAACGGCTGTCTGGGGCATCATGGTCATATCCCCCCAGAATAGCCAGCCTGAAACCGCCACTGCCATGGCGCCGATATAGAAAAACCCGAACACCGAGTGCTGGGCAAAAACCTGCATTCCGGCCTGCCGGCGCTTTTCCATGAGATTTTTATACCCCACCTGGCCCACGGCAAAACAAACATTGGCTCCCTGAACGAGCAAAAATCCGATCACAAAATCCTGGCTTAAGGGGTTGTAACGGATCACGGCCGCTCCGGCAACGGCAACCCCGGCGGTCACCAGATACCAGAAGGTAAACCGGCGCCGGGCCGCGTCATAGAGCAAAGTGATATAAATCGGCGTAAAAACGGTAAAAAGCACCACTTCGGGCACGCTTAAAAAGGAAAAAGAATGATAAAAACAGATAAACATCACCCCGAGCTGGACCGCGCCAATGCCCATGAGCCGGACAGCCAGGTTCCAGGAAACCTTTTTCCAACGGATAAAGGGCAGAAACATCAGGGTTGCCAGAAACGTGCGCGAAAACACCGCAAAATAACTGTCCACCTGCCCTGAAAGATAAACCCCGATCAGGCTGAAGGAAAATGCCCATAAAACCGTTACACCCCACAAATATGCCATCTTCGACTCTGTCCTATATTTGATGGTTTCGTAAAAAATGGTTCCAAGGAAGCCCAAGGTTGGGGTCGGTTTGTAAGCGACATTGAGCGTTTACGGAAAAATTCAGCAAATGCCGGAGCTAAAAAATTTCAAACTGTTTGAGGCCGACAGGCCGAGTTTTTGAAATTTTAAGCGAAGGCATTGG